>Ga0206912_1093_pt1 | contig 25910 bp, 13 predicted proteins | sample Alteio_BWOrgHeat_75_FD_152933 | JGI IMG/M metagenome (GOLD analysis project Ga0206912, IMG submission 152933) | Enriched cells from forest soil in Barre Woods Harvard Forest LTER site, Petersham, Massachusetts, United States -... | ecosystem: Environmental > Terrestrial > Soil > Temperate forest >... | reverse complement strand
TGTTAGTGAAATATTACTTTTCCATCGACTATTGCCAACGCTTTGTGGACAAGTGTCTGCCTAAACGCGTCGATGCTGCCATTGCTTTCCTTATCACTCCTGATATCATGGGACGCTTAAAGAACCAAAAGGTGTACCCTCAGATCCTCGTGCCCGTCTTGGTCGCTGCAATGCAAAATAATTCTTTAACCACCCCAGTGAGTACTGCTTTTTGCAGCCTTCTCCAAGATCTAGAACGCACCACTATTCTCGAATTCCCTCTGGATCAATTAAAGGTTTTTATCGATCTTTTGCTGCAATTGACCAAAAAAAATCAGCTGACGCCTGTTCTCAAGGAACTCATCTTGTCCAAGGTAAAATATATTATCCCTGTTCTGCAAAGTCAGGGATTGGTTGTGGAAACTCTTCAAGTCTATTGTATGTTGCAACTTTTAGCTAATGAGGAAACAAGGAAGAATTATTCGCGCACACTCCTGCATCAGTTGAATGAACAAAACTTATCGGAAGAATTCATTGAGACTCACGACGAAAGTCTTCGACAGATCATCGATGATTCCATCATCAAGAAGCAATCCCATTCCCCCGCTGCCAGGTTGCTGCGTTCTATGGCGAGAAAAACACGCCATCTGGCACACGCTGAAAGGTATGTCGCCTTGCTCAGAAAGCATTGCACCCTCGAAACAGCCGACGACTTTGAATGGTTGCTCAGCATCATTACAAGATTTCGCAGTCAGCTCACGACAAATGGCGTTGCAACCTTATTGAGTGAATTTACGGGTCAAATCGCGTTGCCAAAAGAGTCCTGGCAGACCTTCTACAGGGAGTTCTTTGAAACTTGTATTAATGAGAAGCAGGACTTGCTCGCTCTCGAAGTCGTCCGTAAATCACCCTTTCCGCCTTTACGTGGCACCTTTGTAGAAAGAGTTCCTCCCCTTTTAATCACTTTAGCCTCGCACCTAAGAGAAAATGAACTCGACGCTGCTTTGCAGGTGGCTGACACCTATTGCCCCACTGACCGTACCGTCTGGGAACTGCTCATCGCCCAAATTCCACGCGATAAAAACGGTGAGCGTCAAGATAGAATATGGGGCTTTCTCGAACGCTATGGAGAGCCTGCTGAAGTGACGACGCTTTGGTTAAGTGCCCTGCTAGGCATTGATCGCTTTTCTGATGCCAAACAGAAAGCCATCATCGAAAGTCGCGATACCCTATGCACTGTTGCCCAAGAGCATCTTCCTTCTGATCGACTTTTAGATGTATTCAAAGCGATCTGGAGTTGCTGGGTCAATCGCTTAATCCAAACACATGCCAAAGAAATGGCCCATTTCGCAAGCTCATGGGCGCGCGCTTGTGGGCCCTTGATGCCATCGGAGCACCGTTTTGAGTTTTACCTTTACGTTCTTCAAAGCCTGCTCATCCCGTTAGATGAAGCAAAGGCTTGGTCTTTTGCAGAGTGTTTCCAAACGATGGTGCGAGAAGCACAAGTGACCCAAGGTTCTGCAGAAGCGACAAAAACCGTTTTGACTTCTCTTCAGAAAAAACATGCGGTCCACAAATGCGTCGAACCTCTAGCCTATAACCTAGGCATTTACTTGCGCAAATGTCAGATCCCGATCGAAACGCGCTTCCTATTATTTTCCATCTATCATCCACTCTTAGCCGCTCACACTGCTATCATCGGCACCCATCGCTTGCTAATAGAGGGACTTGATCTCTTAGAAGAAGTTCTCGCACAACAGCAAAAAGTCCCTGTAGCGCTTCTTAAAGTCATCAAGACGATCCCCGTCGGTGAATTTCTGGAAAAAGGGACAGAGTCTGAGACGCTCTCCAGGGCCGCAACGCTCCGTCTTGGGATGCTGTTGCAAAAAGAGTCGATCGGACTTCTCGTCCAACCAGTCCCTCTTGCCGCATTGACTGTGCGCTATGTCGAGAGAATGATGGGCATTGCAGCTAACGCCACGACTTTATTTTTAACCCGCCATCGCGCTTTCCAAGGGCTTTCCGGAGAGCGCTATAAGCCACTATTCTTAACATTTATCGACCAGATGGTCGATTTTCATAGCGTCGGCGCCGATTTTGTCCAGCAACATGCCCAAGCTTTGTTTGATTTAGTTCCAAAAGATTCCATCCTCTCCCTTTACCCCATGATGCTAAAACACGATCGAGTGAAAGCTGATAACAACCTCGCAGTGAAACTATTGCCCTACATTGTCGCTGGAGCCAAAAACCGCAAGCTTGGCGATAAGGATCTCCTCCTTCTAGAAGATCGTTTAATCGAGCTGATCTACCAAGGAGCTCCTATTGATCCGATTATTGCATTCGGGGAACAGATTCGCTTTTATCATATCAATTTAGCTGTTGTCTGCGAGATGACAAAAAGAATGCGAGACAATGCGCTCATCGATTCCTACCAAGTCAACTATCCATCGGACATTGCACATTATAATCCCGTCTTCCAAGCCCTTAGTGCCCACTGTGCAAAGGGCTTTGTTCCCCATAGCGATAGGCAAAAACTCTTTCTTAGCTTGCTTAAATTCTTTGCTCCTCGGGATGTGAACGGAACACACGATCTAATTGGAACTTTTGTCGATCCAACTGTCTTCCGCGAGACGGACATGCTGGATAACAAGAGAATGTTCAATGTTGTTGAGTTAATTCAGAAAACCTTGGAAGAGATTCCACTAACGAATCCGGAAATTGCCGATATTTTGATTATGTTTTGCGAACCCAAACTCCTTAACCGCGTTCCCATGCATACCAAAGACAAATATATATTCTACAGTACTACTGTTCATAAGCTGTGGAGATTAGACCCCGATAGAGCTCCCCGCTACCTCGCCAATGTCCCCTACATCGTCCAATCTCTTAACGAAGGGACAAATGATCTAGAGTCCCTCAAATTTCTTTACCAGAACTATAGCGAATATCTCGAGCTTTTACCTGCTACCGGTATTTTAGACCATAGAAGTTATGTGGTTTCGGTCTGCTTTAACCTCCTCTGGAAATATTTCACTAAGCGTAAAAAGATGCCACTGCATCCCACAGAAAGGCTAGAGGACGAGTCGATGGTCTTGAAAACTCAAGAATTTTGGAAGAAGTTCCAACTCGGGGATCTGATGGACACTCGCGACACAGGAACCAATGTTTATCTCGTAAGTTTTGCCACCTACTTTGGTACTATTAGCGCCATTGAGCCTTACGACTATCATGAACGCCTGGCCAAGCTGATGTTTCCCGAGGATCATCCACTCCGAAGGCCAAGGTAAATGACAGTACCTTCAATTATTCCTAACTCTAAAATTCTTTCTAATCCTGCAATTCCTCCTGCGGCGCTGGAAAATGGTTCCCAACACTCCCAGCATAAACCAGCGACATCCCCAGATGATGTACGCCTACTCTTCCATCAAGCTGGGGTGACCGATGCATTGGGGATCGCCTCGCCTCAAGTGGTGGGAAGGGCTCTTCCTCCTGTCGAAATAGGCACGATCGCCTCTGAAATCCAGCGCCCTTTTGAGGTTGCCCACCAAGGGGTTGTCTTTGGGCTCACTATCAGCGGCAAAGAGTTCATCAAAAGCCTTCTTGAACGCTGTGAGAAGGTGGAAATTAGCTTTGAGGGTTTCTACACCAACGGCACAGTCGCGAAAAAATGCCTCACGCCTACCTATCTCCTAGGAGTGGCGGATTCTTTCCTCCAATCCGTCAATCCCACATCTTCAGCAGCCTATCTAGCCGCCCTCAACACCCCTGCCGTTCATGCCTGGCTCTGCTACCTTCAGGCCCAACGCACGGCCGATGTGGACACTTTCTTACCCTTGCGTGTGGGAGAGTTGCTGGTCATTCGTTCGCTCATGCTCGAGCTCTTGCACGAAAAATTGCCTCCCCTCTCAGATGAATTGCGGAATGCGGCTGTCAAATTGCTGCGCAGAAAATACCCTCTACAACCCGCTCTCTATAGCCATCCTGAAGCCCCCGATTTCAGCAAGATCGTCGTGGAGTATTTGCTGTTTGCAAAATTGAGCATCACGGACGATAAAAAGCTGATTGTGGCTCTAAGCGATGCAACGGGATGGCGTTTCGAAATCACCATTGGAAAGGAATTTAGTGAGATTTATCCCGCCATTGCCCTCCCCTCTCATGAAATTTTGACCTCTTCAGGCTCTTATAACCCGGTACCCCCAGTAGGAACCAATTCCGCACAGTGCATTCTGAACATGCTGACAGGGTGTGAATTGCCCGGTCCCCACACAAAGAATGAAAATTTCTTCAAAGCATTGCTCACGCATATGACAAAGGGCATTGCCTACTGTCCACTCAAGCGCCTAGAGCATTCCCAGGCTAAGCAAGCCAAAGAGGCTGCGGAGATGAAACACCGCACCGTAAAAAAACTGATGCAAAGAGGTACACCCTATAAAAATGTCTTTCCCTACTACATGGTAGAAATTCTCCGCCATAGCCTTGACAACCACTTATTTCGCGATCCTTACGCCGCCATTGCCTTCTCCTTTAATGCGCTATGCCTTTTGGAAGGAGTAGCAGAACCTCTCGAACTCGAGATCATCGCCGAACAGTTGCAAAAACGCTGGGTGCACGCCAATTATCCCAAGGATCATCCGCTCGCTCTTGTAGGTCAGTTCCTCGCCCACCCCCAGGGCACCATCCAGCAAAGACTTGCCCTCATCAAGCTCTGTTTGTTCATAACTGGTTCGCATGGTTTCGCATTTCCACGCTCCCAACAAGAAGGACACCTCGTCGAAGCGCGCTTTGGCTATAGCCTGATGGCTGATGTGCAAGCGGTCTCTGATAATTTGTGGATGGTTCAAGAATGGATGAAACTCGGCATGGATCCGCTTGCATCCTCATTAGTTGATGCCTTGCTAATCACTTTCTGGCCGGTGTCAGTTACGCCTCGAACAGGCGATGTCTTACAAACATTGCCGCAAAGTTTAAGCAGCCAAGTCCCGCAAGAATTCCTGTTAGGCTTTTTGCTGACCCTCAGAGTTAACACAGATCTCGACCCTATCATCTATTTGCCCAAACTGATCGGCTGCTACCCCCATCTGGCTTCTTCTATCTTATCCCAGTATCAAAGCATCAATAAGAAGCAGTATGATCTTCGCCCACTCTTTGAGCTGCCTCAGCTTGACGCCATTTTCCAGATCCTGATCCAAGGCGATTCGGAAGACCTTCTTGAAACGTTTTTCACAGAGGAAATTTTGCCCAATCCAAACCTCTATGAAGGTTTAAAAAAAGAGTATGCCAAAAGATTGGTGCAACAGCTTTCACCCTCTATTGCTTTGCGCTGTTTAGAGGGTGCCTTAAGGGAACAGCTCTTCACGATGCAGGAAGAGATCGAGTTGCTCCCACGCTTTTTGAAAGCCTGGACTCGCCTTAGCAGCTCCGAGCGCCACTCTGATCTCCCTAGACTGGAAAACATATGCAACCAATTACAAGTGATCGATGCGCTCGGGATTAAACCCGATCTCGCTTTGCAATTTTACGAAGCCCTCCAGATCATTCCTGCCGATATGCGGGGTGATAGAATGCATCAGCTGCATCAACGCTTGGAATCTGCAAAATCGCGGGTCCAGGCTGTCCATGTGGCGGTAACCCCGGCACCTGTTCTCCCTTCCGCCAAAGGGCGCACGCTCCCTCTACAAAAAAGCAAAGAAACAAAATCTCCATCCGTCGCCCCACCCGAGGTCGTAGAAAAGATGCCGCCGCAATATGTGAACCTATTAAACCGAAAAGACCTCGGCACAGCGGGCAAAGAGATGGTCGAGCTGTTGATCGAAAATAAGACAGCCCCTCTTTTGGAAATCACGCGCCAATTTATAGATAGGTGCGTCAGCCTCAATCAGATAGGCGCAGCCTGCAATTTTTTAAATAACCCCAGCGTCTTTGGTCGTTTAAAAAACTATTATCCGAAAGAATATCTGGATATCTTGATTCCCTTCTTAAGCGCATTTTCAAGCGATCCCAAAATCGCTAGCTCTTTAATTATTCTTTTGAACGGCTTTGATAAAAAGATTTACCATGATTTTCCTTCCTCGCGCCTCTCTGAGCTCATCCATTTGCTTTACAAGATGCAGCAAGCAGGACAGATCAAGACGGCTCTAAAAGACCTCATTCTTTTAAAGGCCCCTTTCATTCTTCCTTGTCTTCAACGAAAGGGAATGCTACGAGCAAATCTTGAGTTTTATGCTCTCACGATAGCTCTAAACGTAAATTCCGATCAAAGGCAGAGCCATTCGCGTACCCTTGTCCATCTGTTGAGTGAACAAGAGCTTACTCCTGAATTTCTTGCTGCCCATAAAGCTGTCCTTAGGCAGGTGATCGACGATACTTTCCAACATGCCCAATCCCCAGCAGCGCGCTTGCTTAAAAAAATTGCAGAATCTACCTCGGATCTTGCTCTTGCCGAAGAGTGCATCGTTCAGTTTAAAAGTCGCTTTCCATTGCGCACCGTCGACGATTTTAAGTGGATCATTCACATCGTCTTTAGGTTCCAAAATCAACTTACTCCTGCGGATATTGCGCGTTTTTTTCATTACTTTTCAGGACAGATCCCAAGGCCTACAAAAAAGTGGGAACAGCTTTACAACTCAACCCTTGAAGCTTGCCAAGCACAAGAGCTATGGATGGTGGGCGTTGATCTCATTCACAACAGCCCCTTCCCTTCTTTACGGCAGCGCTGGGAGGCTACCGCAAACCTGTTCATCGAAAAGGCATTGCGTCTAAACATATCAGCCGCGGATTTGAACGACATCGCCAAATTGGCCTCAACTTGTGCCAACACTCCCGAAGTGTGGGAGGCTATTTCGCAGGCAGCCGCGCAGAGAGGCTCTCCCGATGTCTATGAGCAGATCTGGCATTTTCTTGAACGCTTTTCTCAGCCGGCAGAAGTGCTCCCTGTATGGATGAGAGCCATCGAGAACCTACAAAGCCTAGCTCCTGCAAAAGTCTTGAAAGTTCTCAAAGGGGAAAATCTCCCTGCTATTGCAGAGGAACATTTCACAAAAGAACAGGTATTAAAGACTTTCCATGCCATCTGGAACTATGCGTTGAACCATTTAATCAAATCACATGCACAAGAGGTAAGCGTCTTTGCCTTGCACTGGTCAACACTATGCATTTCCAAGCTATCGGGAGGAGAGCTTTTTGAATTTACCATCGCCTTTTTTCAAAATATCCTATCTCTTCAGACGCCCCAACTGACAAGTGCGTTTGAGGGCATGGTGCAGAATATAGAGGAGATTCAGGGAGCTTCCGTGGAAAGCGCGCGGAAAGCGATTACAGCGCTTAAGAATAAGCACCGCTCTCCACTAGCAGAATCCCTGACGAGAAGTTTAGGAACCCTTCTTCAAAAGAGCAAAATCCCTCTGGAAGAACGCATGAAACTTGTTCCTCTCTACGAACATTTGGGAAGTGCTTTCCTTGCTGAAGGAATCGGCTTAATTGAAGAAGCCCTTGAAAGCAAAACCCGCAAAGAGCTGTTCACGCTTTTTCAAACAGTCCCCGTAGGAGATTTTTTGGTGAAAGCCACAGAGCAGAACACGACCCCACAAACGGAAATGGTGCGCGTGGCTAAGCTACTACTAGAGAAATCGCATGCCCTCGTATTTACCCCTAAACCTTTGGTCACCCTAACCCTTCGTGGATGCGAGAGATTGATGGGAAAATCCACTGAAGGCGTTCTCCTCTTTTTGACACACCATCACCATTTGGAAAATGTGCCCTTTGAGAACTACAAGAAAGTGTTAATCGCATTCGATGACAATCTAATCGAGTTGCAGCGATTGGGCATCCAATTCATTCGTCAACAGGCCGCCGCTCTTTTTTCGATCAACACAAAGGGGCTGAGAGTTTCTCCTTTCTTTTCACTCATGAGAAACTATTTATTGGAAGGCGATCTTTCCGCAGTTATCGCTTTATTGCCCTCAGTTGCAGAAGCTGCCCACCGAAATCAAATGTTAAACGACACTGATAGCAATGCCTTGTCCAATATCCTTATTGAAACAGTCTATCGAGGCGCCCCTACAGAGCCTATTACGGAATTCGGCGAGCTTGTGCGAGACAAATGGAGAAAGACGGCCGTTCTTTGCGAAGCGATTACTCGCTTAAAAACAAACACTCTGACGGTCCCTTATGCGGTCACTCATTCCGATGATGTCCGCTATCTCTATGACATCTACATGTTGGTCTTCAACAACTTTTTGTTGAACAAGCTCCCGCACGAAGAGATGCGCAAATTATTTGTGAGCTTGCTTCCTGTTCTTGCAGAACAAAACCAGGAGGATCCCTTACACCTTATCCGTGCCTATATTTCTTCCTTGTGCAATCATACAAATCCTGAAGAATTGCAAAGTAGATACCTCTCAGCCATCCAGCTTATTCTGGAGAGCCTGCGCAAGTCTTCCTTCGCAAAGGAAGAGATCGGCATTTTTATGACAAAAGTCATCAAACTGGTACTCAGCGATGTGACCTTTGTCCTGGTAGAGCGGTCTGATATTCCCGTTTCTAAATTAAATAATGCGCAGAAAATATCCGTCGCTGAGAAGGCCATTAATCAACTCATTGCCTTTGAGCCAGCACGCAAACAAAATGCTTGGAATATCATGACGAGTGTGACCAAGTATTTGCAACAAAATACAGGGGATCTCAAGGAGATTCAACAGATGTATTTTAGTTATATCAAATATTTGGATCGTCTGCCTGTGAATGAAGTGGATAGCGTATTAAGGTCTTGTCTAATCTTGGAATGCCATCAAATTATCAATGGGTTCTTTTTCTTTAGGAAATCCGTGCCCGCTTCATCTGACTTGCAAAAAGTGGATGAGGAGATGTGCATTATGGCGCTTGCCCTATGGACAAAATTCGAAATTGAGGACTTGTTTGACTTACAAGTTGAAAAAATTCAAGAGGTCTTTAAGTTGATGATTGGGTTATTTAGTACTCTCCGTTCGATGGGCGGTTATTACGAGCGCTTAGGTCGGATGCTTTTTCCTTCAAATTCCTTGATGCAGGCATTTATTAGGTAAAGATGGAAGCAACAAGAGCGACGGGAGAGTTGTATTGGTCGACATTGCCCTCTAATGTATTTGAGAGGGTCTGTACTTATCTAGCGCACCCCTTTTCCATTTTGCCCCTGCAGAGGGTATGCAGGAAGTGGCAAGCTGAAGTTCTAAACTTATCCATACTGCATAACGAAGAAGTCTGGAAAAAGGTTTTTTTCTCCACATCCCTACCTCGCGTTGGCATGGGCCGAGTAGACATTCCAACATGGCGCCTTCTCGTCTTTGTCCATCGCCATTGGCGCCAAGCTAAAAGCTTTATTCCGCTCGATATTCCACAAGAGGAAACCTTCCTCTATGTGGTCTCTGAAGGGGTCACCCTGTGGAGAAATAAACAAGGACAGCTTTTCTTAAGGAATGGAGCGGAGGCAAAACTTTTGTTTCACTTCATTTATCACCAGCTTCACCGGCTGGGAGAGGGCTTCCTCGCGATCTCTAAGGACTGTCGAGAAATTGGCTTTTGGTCACCGACAGGCTGTCACTCTCGCTCACGCAGCAAGTTCCCAGGCTTTGTCCTCGAAACAGCTGCTAGCTTCGGAACTGAATGTAGCGATCCGCCTACCTCTTCTAAAACAGGCAAAGCCTTTGATCAACGGGGAAGACTTTGGATTGAACAGAATAAGTCTATCACCATTTGGCAACGAGGAGATCCATTACCACGTCTCTACAAAGAGGGGGTGGATAGAATCTATGTCGGCTATGAAAAAGGGTTAATTCGCGTTTTTGATAAGGTGAAAGGTCGATGTCAAGGAGAAATCGCACTTCCCCCTACAACACCTATTCAGTTTTTTGCTCTCACAAATGATTTTCTTTTTGTAGGCGTTACAGGGGATACTCGGGAATCCGATCTCCACATTCTGCACAAGACACTTCAATTGCATCGTTCGATCAATCATGTGGTCACCTGCAAAACCATTGGGAAATCGCTTCGCGTCCACTATTTTTCGAGTTGTATGAGACAAGAAGAATTTCCGCATGTTTTTCCTAATTTTTCTCCTCCAGTCGATTTTGCAAATCTCAAAGTGCCCGACTTAGAGCTGAGTACGCGGATCTATACGCCGACTAGCATTTTTGCCCAAAATCAACTGAATGGGGATCTTGTTTTGATAAAGCCCAAAGAGCTAAAGGTGGAAAGGGATTCGGAACATGCCCGTGTTTTGCAGCATGCCTATTACCATGAAACTTACCTGGGATTGCATTGGAGCGATCAAAAGGTCGAAATCATCCATACGACGACAGGCCAATCTCACTTTATTCCGTTGGCTCATGATCCCTGTAGCTTATTAGAGATGGGAAAAAAAGGCTTGCTCCTTATATCCACAGGGGAAATGGTGCGTTATTGTGACTTATCCACTGGAGCCACCTACGATTGGCACAAAAAAGAGTGCGTCGAGGATTGGTGCCACGACACATTAAATAAAAAAATCTATATCCTATTCCGAGAGGGATCATTGCACGTCGTCGATCAGGCTTCAGGTAGCTCCCTGCGAGTCTCGCGCGGTTTTGCACCAGCCCCCAACTGTCGCCTCAGCCTAGTTTACAAACCTGGAACTCCTACCCTCTTAATTTACGAATGTTTGAAGGATGCATCTGCGGTTAGAGATGCCTTTCGAATCGGTCTTTTCGATCTACACACAGGCGAATTGAAAGTTCAACAGAGAAAACCGCGCAATCCACAAGATTTTGCCTACCAACTCTCCAGTGCGGGGGATTCCCTTTTAGAAATGGGACACATTGAAGAAACACAATATTGGGAAATTTTACCCATCGATTCAAGCGAGGAGAGCTTTTTTTATAAGCATGTCAGGGGAGAGGTGTTATGGTTTAGCAAGAAAGACCTTCTCCTCTTTAACAATCGGGGTCTTTTTTCCTATAAAAATGCAACCAACCATTTGCCTGAAATTGTTCATGGCTTTTCAGATGTCCAACGTTGCGTTATCCAAACGCTCGATTTGCCGAATGAATTCTATGTAAAAATCCTCGAACAAACCCATACCCAAGAAACGAAATGGTATTGCTACGACAAAGAGCAGAAGCTGATTTCTTCAAAAGCACCCTCAGAGACAATAACCCCTCAAAATGCCGCTCAACCCATGAAATTCTCCGACAATAAGTGGGAATGGGAATGGAAAGGCCAAAAATACAAATTCCAGGATCGAAGTTTAACGCTTCCGACAGATGAAATCATCCCCATTCCTTTTCAAGAGAAGGTGAATCAGGTGCATTGTATGGATACAAAACTGTTTCTTGTTACGTCCAAGGATCATCTCTATTGTTTTGATCTCAAAACGCGCCAACTCACTTACATTTGCGATCGTTGCAATGTGGTCAACTGCTTAGGACAGCTTTTGCAAGTCTCAACGCAGTTTAATCCTCACGACGTGCGCTATTTTCAAATTTCTTTGGAGCACTGAAATGATGAAGATAGGAACAAAACAGGGTGCGTTGGATTGGTCAGAGCTGCCCGCTCTGCCATTTTTTCGACAGTTTTGTCACTATTTTTTGGATAATCCCTTCTTTGTTTTGCGTTTGGGTCGTGTATGCAAGAATTGGCGCGCAGAGGTGTTAAACTTATCCGCGTGGAAGGACGAAGCGTTGTGGAAAAGAACTTTTTTTAACTTTTCGCTACCTCGTGTGGGTATGGGGATAGAAAGAATTGCCACCTGGCGTCTCCTCGTCTACGTCCATCGCAGTTGGCGTCGTGCTAAATGCTTAAGCCCGCTAGATATTCCAAAAGGGGAATCGTTTATATGTGCGGGATTGGGAGAAGAAACCTTTTGGCGAAATAGCAAAGGGCAATTCGTTGTAAGAAATGGGGCAGAAACGATCACGCCTTTCGCCTTTGAGTATATGGAAGTTTTTTCAATGGGAGATGGGTATCTTGTTAAATCGTTCAATCAACGCGAAGTCGGTTTTTGGTCGCCCACAGGTTGTCACTACCGTTCCAGCAACAAGTTCCCCTACTCTGTCCTCGAAACACCTTCACACTTTGGCCTCGACTTTATGGATGCCAAAGTGCCCACTCAGGCGGGCAAGACCTTTGAAAATTCAGGAAAATTGTGGCTAGAAGAGAACAAACCTCTCGTCATTTGGCAACAAGAGGACCCCTTGCCGCGCATTTACAAAGAGGGAACGGATAAAATCTATGTAGGCTATGAAAGGGGGTTAGTGCGCGTATTTGACAAAGAAACGGGAAAATGTCTGGGTGAAATCGCTCTTCCCACTCTTGCTGATAGTGTGTTTTTAGCTGTGACAAAAGAGCTTATTTTTGTAGGTGTGAAAACCAATGAATGCGAACTTCATATCCTTGAATCTTCTGCGTCTGGACTGAAATTAAAGAGATCGATCAAGAGGGTTCTCGATTGTCAGATATTTGGTCATCTCCTCAAAATTCAGTTTATCTTAAGCAGCATTGAAAGAGAAGAATTTCCCCATGCATTGCCCAAATCCCTCCTTAAGTCCGGCTCTGCCCTCATCAACCCTGAACGCCCTTACGTCAAAGACCAGGCTTTCTATCAGGGAACTTATCTCTGGTTATTCTGGAGCAATCAACAAGTGGAAATTCTCAATATAAAGACAGGAGAATCGCGTTTTATCCCCTTTCAAGATCATGAAAAAGACAGTGCTTTTGAAGTAAAAAAGGGATGGTATGAGAGGCCTGTTACAATGGACGTCCTCACCGCCAAAATTTCTGAAGGTCCAAGTTTGCTTTACCCCACTCAGAAGTGGGAGTGGGAATGGAAAAAACAGATTTACAAGTTCGAGGATAACTATTTATTTCTTCCAAGTGGATCTATTAAAATCGCCATCGATGAAAGAGTGACTCAACTGAATTGCATCGAAAACAAACTACTTCTTGTGACGGTTTCCTATAAGCTATATTGCTTTGATATCGATAGCCGTTCCCTCCAGTATGTGTGCAACCATTGCAAAGCGATCACCTACTTAGGAAAGATCTTACAGGTCACTTCCAGCTGGGAGATAGGCGACATACGCTACTTCCAAATTTCTTGAAAGGAATCCTAAAAGCTGAGATACTTAACTAGATGTACATAGAACATATTTTCAAAAATTGGTTAGAGACTTTTAACCACACTTTCACGCTCACAGTTGTCTTTCCCCTGATGTTGGCAGTGGGTCTCTACTTCACTTTTAAGCTGCGCTTTGTCCAAATTGCTAAACTCAAGGCGGGTTTCCGCCACCTTTTAAAGAAAGATAAGCATTCTCAGGGCAATATCAGCCATTTTGAAGCGATCGCGACCGTGCTTGCCGGCAACTTCGGCACCGGGAATATCTCCGGCATGGCTGTGGCGATCTCCACAGGAGGGCCGGGCGCTCTTGTATGGATGTGGGTGATGGCTTTTGTCGGCGCTGCTATTCAATATGCTAGCTGCCTTCTCGGGGTTAAGTACCGCACCCAAAATGAGAAGGGAGAATATGTCGGGGGCCCGATGTATTACCTACGCGATGGTCTTGGCCGCAAAGGGCTCGCACTGCTTTTTGCCATTCTCACTATTTTTGGGGCCGTCACGGTGGGCAACTTAGCCCAGATCAATTCGGTCACACTGCCCCTTGGACATTATGGCCTAGACCCCTTCTATTGCAGCATCGTCATCGCGCTTCTCGCCGGCCTCGTCATCTTGGGTGGCATTCAGCGGCTGGCTAGTTTAGCTTCTTTTGTCGTACCCTTCAAGGCGGCCCTTTACCTCGGAACGGGGTTGGTCATTCTCGCTCTTCACACCGATCGCCTGATGCCGTCGATTGCCCTGATGTTCAGCTCCGCTTTCGATTTTTCAGCCGTTGCCGGGGGATTGCTGGGGATTACGGCTCTCAAAGCGATTAGCACCGGGTTTGACCGCGGACTCTTTGCTACCGACGCTGGCACAGGGATTGTACCCATCCTCCAGTCGAGTGCACGCTCTTCAAGTCCGGTTGTCGATGGGATTGTGACGCTTGTTGCGCCTGTCATGGTGATGATCGTCTGCACGATGACGGGATTGGTTTTACTCGTCACAGGAGTGTGGACCGATCCTACCCTACGCAGCACCAATATGGTCACAGCGGCCTTTGCAGAAGGCTTATCGAGCCCCATCGGTGCTTATATTGTGGTTTTTTCTCTGATTCTTTTCGCTTACACGACCGTTTTAGCGTGGGCATATTGCGGTGAAAAGGCGCTCGCCTTTCTTTTGGGAAGCCGCAGTGCCACCCCTTTTCGGTATGTTTACATTGCCCTCATCCCTCTTGGGGCTCTCTTGCATGTCGATTTGATTTGGGCCCTTGCTGACACGGCTATCGGCCTCATGTTAGTGATTAATCTAGTCGGTGTGATCGGACTTTCCCGTGAGGTGATCTCCGAGACGAGGGAATTTAAAAAATCAGACCAAGCCCTAAACCGATCTTAAAACCACTAAGATCGACGTAGCGATGCGACTTGACATTGCGTCGGCTCGACTTTGATAAGAAGAAGGGCTGATAATAATAGTCGACAAACCCATCCAAAAAGAAGCCATTGTAAAAGAAATATTGCACACCTGACTTGACAACAACGCCTAAACGCGTTTTATCGGTGTGATCTTTGATGTAATGGTGCTTATCGCGCAGGCGTAAATTGACGACCGCAAGACCTGTGCCCAAGTAATAGCGAAAGCAATCGGTGCAGCGGAAATAATACTTAGCGCCAAAGTTGAAAGATGTTAGGTGGATTTTGGTCTCTCGGTGCGGAGACGTTCCCTTCGCATGACCCTGGGAAGAGGCCCAATTGACGCTGGCCCATCCGTCGATTGAGTCGCACACGCTTTTGCTCAATTCGATTTGGTAGTCGGGCCAAGCTTTTTGATAGATTTCCCGCACGCGGTGAGAAGTGGGCAAAAAGGCCGCCACCCTAACTTCCGCCCCCCATCCACTGCACCAATCAAAGGCTTTCACTTGCAAAGGCGCTGTGAGCAAAAGCAAAAAAAGGGAGATTCTCATCATTATTTTACCTTGCGGATGACGGGTTCGCTTTCAACGCCTTCGATATTAACCGCTGTCAGGGCATACACATCAACCCCCTTTTTTGGCCGCTGATGGTCGATGTATTCCGCTGGGTCGGTTGCTAAAAGCGTGGCGATCAGCAAACCATTGCGGCGCAATTTGTAGCCTACCACGGTGGGATCATCGGAAGGATTCCAAGTGATTTTATGGGCATATTCAATCTGCGTGAGAAATTCGGTCTTTAATGTTTTCCCTCTCAAATGTCTGGGAGGAAGGGGTGCTGATGGTTCTTCACCATTAAGAGGAGCCCACAACATCCAAAGCGCGATAAATAAAGTGATCATTTTTTCACAAAATACTTGGCAGGTTTTTTTTACAACAAAAATCTTAGCAGTGGTATTATCACTCGCATGACAACGACAGAAACAGCTACACCGATGATGCAGCAATGGCATGCCTGCAAGAAAGTAGCGACAGATGCAGTGCTATTTTTTCGCATGGGCGATTTCTACGAAGCATTTTACGATGATGCGGTCTTGCTTGCGCGCGAGTTAGAACTTACGCTCACAAAACGGCAAGACATTCCCATGAGCGGCGTCCCCATCCATACCTGTGAGGGCTATATCGACCGCCTGGTCGCTAAAGGCTATCGCGTCGCTGTCGCCGAGCAGATGGAGGATCCACGCAAAACAAAAGGCATCGTCAAACGCGAAGTCGTGCGCGTGGTCACACCTGGAACAGTGATCTCGTCGGGTTTGCTTTCAGACAAAAACAACAACTACATTGCTTCTACGACGCGTGTGGGGGCTATTTATGGCTTAGCCTTTCTCGATTTGACGACTTCAGAATTCCGCGTCATCGAATTTGAGCAAGAGCAGGATCTGCTCAATGAACTCTTTCGCATTCATCCAGCAGAATGCATTGCACCTCAACGCTTTAGAGATAAGCACAAGCCCCTGTTTCAAGACCTGCATAAATCCTATGAGTACCTTCTCACTGAGATTGAGGACTGGCGCTACGATCATCAGATTGCGCATGACACGCTGATCAATCACTTTAAGGTCCATGGGCTCGATGGGTTTGGTTTACGAGGGATGGTGGCGGCCATTAATGCGGCGGGAGCCCTTCTCAACTATATTCACGACCATCTTAGCTTACCCATCGACCATATCCGCGAGATCCAACCCTATACGACTGCGCACTACATGGCGATCGACCGCAGCACGCAGCGGCATCTTGAATTAACCGAATCGATTCAGGATGGCAGCCGTAAAAACACGTTGCTGGCCATTTTAGATCATACGCGCACACCAATGGGAGGACGCCTTTTGCGCCAGTGGGTCAAGCAGCCGCTACTCGACATCGCCGCCATTCAGCAGCGCCAAGAGGCCGTTCAAGCCTTTCTCAACCATCCTCAGCAGCTTGCGCAAGTGACAACTCTTCTCGACCAAGTGCGCGATCTGGAGCGCTTGATCATGCGCATTAGCTCAGGGTACGCGAGCCCCCGCGATCTCAATGCTCTTAAAACCTCTTTGCAGCCTCTTCCCGCACTTAAATTAGCTCTCCAACCTCTCACACTGACTTCTCCACTACTCTTGCAGGAAGAAAAATCCTTAGAGCCACAGCCAGAGCTCATTCATCTGATTGAACGGGCAATCGTCGATGAGCCCCCGGTGCGCATCAGCGATGGCAAGATCTTTCGCGACGGCTTCCATCGCGAGTTAGATGAGCTGCGCGAGATTAGCCGCGATAGCAAATCCTGGATTGCGCGTTATCAGACGCAGCTAAAGGATTCTACTGGCATTAAGACACTTAAGGTCGGCTATACCAAGATGTTTGGCTATTACATCGAGGTGAGCAAGGGTCAGTCTGAGCGCATGCCCAACAGTTTCGAAAGAAGGCAAACGCTCGTCAATGCCGAGCGCTACATTACGCCGGAGCTTAAAGATTACGAAAGCAAAGTCTTAACAGCTGAAGAGCGCATTGGCGGGCTTGAGACTGAGCTCTTTAACGCACTAAGACTCGAAGTTTCCAAGTATGCCGAAAGCATCCAGCGCACGGCGCGCGCGCTAAGTAAAATCGATTGCCTCGCTTCCCTCGCCGAAATCGCCAGGCAACAAGATTACTGCCGCCCCATTATCGATGAGAGCGGCGTTCTAGAGATCATTGCGGGACGCCATCCTGTCATTGAGGCGGCCAATTTTGGTGAAAAGTTTGTGCCCAATGATACGCTTCTCGATGACGATGCGAGTCGCCTCCTGCTGATTACTGGCCCCAACATGGCAGGAAAATCGACTTACATCCGCCAAGTGGCGCTCATCGCAATCCTCGCCCAAATAGGTTCTTTCGTGCCTGCTAAAAGTTGTCAAATGGGGCTGATCGATAAAGTGTTTAGCCGCATTGGTGCAAGCGATGATTTAGCTCGCGGCCAGTCGACGTTTATGGTGGAGATGACGGAGACAGCTAATATTTTAAACAATGCGACTTCGCGCTCCCTTGTGATCTTGGATGAGATTGGACGGGGCACCAGCACCTACGATGGCATCTCGATAGCTTGGGCGGTTGCTGAATACTTGCTTACGACAGATGGAAGGCTGGCCAAGACGCTCTTTGCGACGCACTACTGGGAGCTGACCAAGCTCGAAGAAAAAGTCCCTGGTGCGGTGAATTATCATGTGGCGGTGCATGAAAGCGAGGATAACATCGTTTTCTTGCGCAAGATCATGCGTGGGGGCACTGAAAAGAGCTTCGGCATCCATGTGGCTCGTCTTGCTGGCTTGCCTGCCACCACCTTAGCTCGCGCAAAAGAGATTCTGGTGCACCTCGAGGAAAACGCCAACCGCAAGAGTGCCTTCGAACCCTCCAAGCCAAAGCGTCTCCCCAAAAAGCCCAACACCCTGCAGCTGAGCTTCTTCGGAAGTTGATGTGCAACTTAAGCCAGGTTTCACAGGATGAGTCGGATGAGTCAGATAGGCATGATAAGAAAAGCGGTTGGATGGCGATCCGCGGTAAGTACGATTGATTGGATAGGGCCAGGACTTATTGAGAGTGGATACGATCATCGCGATGCGGGCCGGCTTAGTCAAAAAAACACTTTCATGCTTATGTTAAAAGTTCTTTTTTTGACAAACCGGCCCCGCTTCGCGATGAACAGCATTGCCTTGTATTGCTAGCGCAATTCAAGGCAGGGTTTTTCCGGACAACTCGTCTTACCCTACCCTCTAATCCATCCTAATTACCGCTTGAATCTTCCATCGCTATCCAATCAATCGTACTTACTGCGGATCGCCATCCAACCGCCCTTCATCATCCTTCCTATCCGACTCATCCGCCTCATCCTGTGAAACCTGGCTTAAGCTGCCCATCAACTCTACCCCTCTCCTCCCCATCACATCCCTTCCTCCCCATCCCGCTCCCACTTTTTTGCATCAAATAAAATTTTTTTGTTGACACGCATCCGCCCTCCATGTCAATAGGGAATTGTCCAAATAACCCATAAAGGAGGTTTACCATGGCCACTAAAACAACAAAGAAGACAACCAGAAAACCAAAATCTGCAAGCAAAGTAAAAAAGTCGAACTGGTAACAAAGAATGCGTAGACGCAAAGCAGTTTGCGTCTACCTACTATTTGCTAGTGTTATTTCCGTTAGATTTGTTAACATGTTTCTCTCTCTGGAGGATGCCGAGTGCTAAAGCAGCTTAAACTGCCACAACAGTATATCAACGCCTATCATCAGGACACAACCCTGCTGTTTCAGTTCATTTTATCTGAAACGCTCCTCGCCTTAAGCGAAGCAAAAATCCTCGGACGCCTAACCTCCGCAAGCAAAACAGGTGAATTCAACAACGCTGTAGCTGCCCTCAGAAGACTTGTAGGGGCTGCTCATGACCCTTTCCGCCTCTTCTCATGGAACCCTGACGAAGGCATTTTACCCAAGCTCAAAAGTTACTGCGGCTATTTTGTGCAAAACATTTCGCAAGACGACAAGATCCACCAGCCCCTCTATCGAGCGGCTGAGCAAGCGTGGCTCTTAAGCCTCGTTTGCGTCGATGATTTGCGTAATCTAGAAAATCCAGAAGCAGGCCGCACACAGGCCAATGCCATCATAAAAAGCAGCAAAAAACTCTTTGTAGCCCTACAGAAACTCGGGAAATATGTCTCCAAAGCCATTGAACAATATTGGGATGACGAGAATGTCGTCTTCTTCGTCCTGCGCAACAAAGAGCAGTTTGACGAAATCTTTGGCAATCGCTTCGTCAAACAACTCCTTCGTCGCATGTATCCTGGCGGCATTGAAGGAGCGAGACGCTTTCTCTCACAACAATTTATCCAACGTGGATTCCATCACCTAGTACCCATTATACAAGCACGCATTACAGAAGTTGAAACATCGGTTGCATGAGCCCAAAAGAACAGCTTTTAGAACTTGCCTCTCTAACTCAACTCTTTCTGTTACAAGAATATAATATCAAAGAGCGCCTCTTTGCCAATACGCGCGATTTCAACTACTTTAAAGAAACTGCCACAATGCCAAAGCCCGCCCCTGTTATTCCCATTCCCGCTCAAGAACCTGTGGCAAAGCCTGTAGCAGCAGCACAAGCTGCTCCGGTTCCCGCTCCTATGCCAGAGGAGAAAAAAATCTCTAGTCCAGAAGAGCTCTTTGCCCTGGAGCCATTGGGAAAGCCACAAGGCGCAGACTTAAGCGATATGCGCAAACTTGTCTCCGAGAAATTGCCCAAGCTTGAGATTGTCGATCTCATCCCTCACAAAAAAAGTCAGCGCCTAGCGACTCCTGTAGCAGTCATTGCAACAGCTGCGGAAACTCTTTTGCTCACTATTGGCAAAGCCATCAGCGAAAAATTGGTCCCAACCGTCATCGTTGACCCTCAAGATCTCACCGAAGAGGATTTGACCTCAGCCCAGCATTTGCGTTTGATCCTCCTTAGCAACGAGACCTTACAAGCTAATAAACAACTCAAGCAGCTTTATCGGGCGGGAAGTGGTGCGTTAGGTGTTGTTGGCAAAACACCGGCTTTAGTATTATACGACACCGCAGCGTTGGCTCAAGATCCCCAGCGCAAACGGGACTTATGGAACACCTTGAAAGGCCTACTCAGCCCCTGAAATTTGTTTCTGTTATTCTCGATGTTTCGATCGATAAACTCCTAGACTATAGCGTCCCTGAAGAACTTGCCGACAAGGTCAAGCGTGGAATGCGCGTTGAAGTCCCCGTGCGCGGCCACCTGCGTCCTGGGTATATCTTCGAGGTTAAATCCAGTTCGACATTTCCTCGGTTACACCCCATTTCACAGGTACTCTCCGATGAAGAACACGTCACCGACGACCTCTTTGACTTAAGCCTGTGGATGGCAAAGTATTACTGTGCCCCTTTGCGACTAGTCTTTAAAATCATTCTTCCCGCTAGTGTCAGAAGGCTTGTGCAACCCAAGCAGCAGCTATTTGTCATGCGCGCAAAGACGCGCGATGAATTAGCGGAGCACTGCACGACCATTCGCACGAAGCATCCCGCCCAGGCTGTCGTTTTAGATGAGATGCTGCAGGTCAAAAAGGGCATCTTGCTGACAGAGCTTCTGGAAAAGACCGGCGGAACGCGCAGTCCTGTCGATACGCTAGCCAAACAGGGATTTCTCGTAGTCGACATCGTGCGCATCGATCGCTCCCCGCTCGTGAATGAAGAGTATTTTAAGACCAAGCCAAAACCTCTCAACGAAGGCCAAGCTGAGGCCCTGGCAAAAATCTGCAACTCCTTGGATCACAACATCTTTGAAACACATCTCTTGTTTGGTGTGACCGGCAGCGGCAAAACCGAAGTCTACCTACAAGCTATCGACAAGGCTCTAAAGCAAGGCAAAGGCGCGATCATGCTGGTGCCAGAAATCTCGCTGACCGCGCAAACCATCGAACGTTTCCGCAGCCGCTTTGAGGGGCAGATAGCTGTCTTACACCATCGCCTCAGCCCCGGCGAGCGCTTGGATGAATGGGACCGCATTCGCCGTGGGGACGCCAAAATCGTCATCGGCGCAAGGTCTGCAGTCTTTAGTCCAGTGCAAAACTTAGGGTTGTTGATCGTCGATGAAGAACATGAAAGCTCCTACAAGCAGACCGACGAAGCCCCCTGCTACCATGCGCGCGATGTGGCCGTCATGCGCGGCAAGCTGAGTGCAGCCACAGTGATCTTAGGCAGTGCAACCCCAAGCTTAGAGTCCTTTCACAATGCCACCAAGGCCAAGTATATTCTTAGTCCCCTTCGCATAAGAGCCGATTCTGCAGCTATTCCCAGCTTTACAATCGTCAACATGAAACAAGAGTATGAGCGCGCCAAAACTTACACCAGTTTCTCTGAGGCCTTACTGAAGGGGATCAAAAAGCGCGTAGAGTCGGGCGAACAGACCATCCTTTTTCTCAATCGACGCGGCTACCACACCACACTTCTTTGCAAAGGCTGTGGGACCGCCGTTAAATGCCACCACTGCGATACCGCTCTGACATTTCATTTAGGCGAAAATGCTCTCTCCTGCCACCTGTGCGGGTTTACACTCTCCCCTCCCCCCAGGATATGCCAAAAATGCAAAGCACCCGACCCGCTGAAGTTTAAGGGAGTGGGCACCGAGCAGATTGAAAAGGCCCTCCACGCCGTCTTTCCCGAAATTCGCACCTTACGCGTGGATGCCGACACGACGCGCCATAAGGGCAGCCATCAAAAGCTGCTGCGCGACTTTGGGACGGGCAAGGCCGATGTTCTCATCGGCACGCAGATGATTGCGAAGGGTTTGCACTTTCCTCAAGTGACGTTGGTGGGCGTGCTGAACTCTGACGCGAGTCTCAACATTCCCGATTTTCGTGCCTCTGAGACAGTGTTTCAGCTAATTACTCAAGTAGCAGGGCGTGCAGGACGCGGCAAGATCCAAGGTGAGGTCATCGTACAGACCCTTCTTCCCGACAATCCCACCATTCAATTGGCAGCAGCCCAAGAGTATGAAAAGTTTTTTGCCGAAGAGCTCAATTCCCGCGAAATGTTTCGCTACCCGCCTTTTAGTCAGATGGTGAAGCTGGCAGTATCAGCAACCGATGCCCGCAAGGCATTAGAGTACGCGAGCCGCCTGCGACGCGCACTCCAGCAGCAGCTTGCCGATGCTTTTGAACTCCACCCCGTCGTTCCAGCGGGTCATGCCAAGGTGAAGGATCGCTTTCGCTATCAATTCTTGGTGCGCGGCCCCTCCATTGCCCCGATCAATCGTGCAATTGAAGTGGGACGAGAAGAGGTGCCTCAACCCCATGATGTGCGGCTTCTCATCGATGTGAACCCCCTCTCCACCTATTTTTGACAGAAATTTGAAAATAAGCTATACTGGCTAGCTTATGTTACCGATCATCAAGCAAGAAAAGACAGAAGCTCCCGTTGCGCCAAAAAAGAAGGCCGCCGGGTCGATCCAATTCGACTTTGCCGGGAACAAGATCCATTTTGTCAGTCTCGGTTGTCCAAGAAACTTGGTCGACAGTGAGGTCATGCTGGGTATTTTGCTTAAAGCTGGCTATGAACCGGCACAAGAGGTTGCCGATGCGGATTATCTCGTCATCAACACTTGCGGCTTCTTGGAAGCTTCCCGAAAAGAATCCTCCGATGCGATCGACGACACGTTGCGCGCGCGCAAACCCACCGCCAAACTCATCGTCACCGGCTGCATGGTACAAACGCATAGCGACCAACTAAAAAATCGCTTTCCTGGCATCGATTATTTCCTCGGTTCAGGCGATGTGGAAGGCATCCTAAAAGCCGTCCAAGCCACGCAAAAAGGCGAAATGATCTCCAATGCCCGCAGCTATTTGGAAGCTGGCGAAGTGCCCCGCCAAATCTCCACTCCCAAGCATTTTGCCTACCTTAAAATCGCCGAAGGCTGTCGCAAGCGCTGCTCCTATTGCATCATCCCCACGATCAAAGGTCCGCTTAAGAGCAAAACTAAAGAGCAGATCCTCAAGGAATTCAACCTCTTGCTGCAGCAAGGGACCAAAGAAATTATTCTGATCGCCCAAGACCTCGGCGATTATGGCAAAGACAAAGGTTCTAAAAATCTGGCCGCCTTAATCGACCTCCTTAAAACGATGCTAGAGGTCAAACAGCAGTTTTGGTTGCGTCTGCTCTATCTCTATCCGGATGAGATCACAGACGAGCTCATCGCCTTGATGAAGAGTGACGAGCGTATCTGCCCTTATCTAGACATGCCCATTCAACACATTAACAATCAAATGCTTAAGTCCATGCGGCGCGCCACGAGCAAAGAGGAGATCATCGCGACGATCACCAAATTGCGAGAACAGGTGCCTGGCGTGGTCATTCGCACGAGCCTTATCGTAGGCTTTCCTGGCGAAACCGAAGAGCAGTTCGAGGAGCTGGCGCAATTTATTCAAGAACATCCTCTCGACAACATTGGGATCTTCAAGTTTTCCCGAGAAGAGGGCTCTCACGCCTATGGCTTACCTGATCAGATCCCTGAAGAGATCAAAGAAAAGCGCTATCACAAGCTGATGAAGATTCAGAGCAAGATGTCTAAGAAGCTCAATAAAAGTCGCGTTGGGGAAAAGCTGCAAGTCGTGGTCGAAGGTTACCATCCAGAATCTAAGCTCCTGATGCGCGGTCGTTACTATGGCCAGTGCCCCGATATCGATGGCATGGTCATACTCAATGAAGGCACAGAAAAAGTCTCTGGCTTTGGGCAGATCTACACCGTCGAAGTCACCCAAGCGCTCGACTACGATCTTGTCGCCAAAGTATTGCATTGAAACTGCTTTTTGCGCTAAGCTAGCGTTATGATTACATGGCTACGCAGCTTCTGGAATGCAAGCAGGCAGACTAAATATTTTATCCTAAACTGGTTCATCTATGGATTCCTCCTTGTCATCACGACAGTCTATTGTTACGGACGCCTCGAATTTGTCCGTAGTGGCCCCCCAAAACATCTCAAGACAACCGAAAGATAATCCCATGACTTCTAAAGCTCCCGATTACTTCTCGCATGAGGAGTTCCAAAACCGTTCACGCAAACTAAAAGAAATCAAAGACTTAGGCGTTGAGCCCTACCCCCATAAATTTACTCCAAGCACAACGGCTGCCGAACTTATCGCCCACTATTCAGACAAAACCATCGGGCATAGCGAAGAAGCTTCCTTGGGGAAAACCCCGTCTGTCACCCTTGCAGGGCGCCTCGTCCTTTTCCGTGCCATGGGGAAAAATGCCTTTGCCCATATCCAGAATGGTTCTGGCCGCATTCAGATCATGTTTAATCGCGACCAGACAGAGGTGGAAGGCTTTAAGCCCTCTGGACAGGGCGAAGAAAGCCTTAATGCGATGAAGTTTTTAGAAAAGAAAATCGACCTGGGCGATATTTTGGGCATCGAAGGCAATCTTTTCCACACCAACAAAGGGGAATTGACCATCTTTGCGAAAAAGGTGACGCTGCTCTGCAAGACGCTCCTCCCCCTTCCAGATAAGCATGCTGGCTTGACCGACAAAGAGTTGCGCTACAGGAAACGCTGGCTCGATTTGATCTGCAGTCCTGAAGTGACGAGTACCTTTTTGGCAAGAAGCAAGATTATGTCCGAGATCCGCAAGTACTTTGCCGAGCATCACTTTATGGAAGTGGAGACGCCTGTTCTGCAAGGGATGTATGGCGGGGCAGAAGCACGCCCTTTCACGACCAAGCTCAATGCCCTCGACCAAGAGATGTTTATGCGCATCGCTTTGGAAATTTCACTGAAAAAATTGATCGTGGGTGGCTTGCCGCGCGTGTTTGAGATTGGCAAAGTCTTTCGCAATGAAGGGATCGACCGCAATCACAATCCCGAATTTACGATGATCGAAGCTTATGCGGCCTATTGGGATTATAATGATATGATGCGCTTTGTCGAAAAGCTCTATGAACATCTTGCGCTTCAGCTACATGGCTCCACAAAGGTCCCTGCAAGGCATCCTCAGACGGGTGAGCCTGTCGAAATCGACATGAAGACCCCCTGGATACGCATGAGCATGAAGGAGAGCATTCAAAAGTATGGCAATCTCAATGTCGATGAGCTATCGGAAGCCCAAATGCGCAGCATGCTCGAAGAGAGTGGGCATGCCGATCCGCAAAAGATCAAGGCCTTGTCGCGCGGCTTACTTATAGCAGCGCTCTTTGAAGTCACCGTGGAGCCTTTCTTGATTCAGCCGCATCATATTATCGACCATCCCATTGAAACGACTCCCCTCTGCAAGCCCCACCGCGACCCCAAACTTCGCGAGGAGGGCTTAGTGGAGCGGTTTGAGAGTTTTATTCTTACCCAAGAGATCTGCAATGCCTATTCCGAGTTGAATGACCCGGTCATGCAGCGGCAGCTTCTCGAGCAGCAAGCGGCCCGCCGCGACGCTGGCGATGAAGAGGCAAGCCCCCTTGACGAGGATTTCCTCGAAGCTGTCTGCCAGGGGATGCCCCCTACGAGTGGCGTCGGCATCGGGGTAGACCGCCTGGTCATGCTGCTGACGAATTCCCATTCGATCCGCGATGTGCTGTACTTCCCCTGGATGAAATAGGGACGGGATGGGAAGGATGAGGTGCTAAGGGCAAAGGGTAATGTTGATGGGCAGCTTAAAGCACATTAAACAGGATGAGGCGGATGAGTCGGATAGGAAGGATGGTGAGGGGCGCTAAGTACATCGGACACTTAAAGTTTGAGTTGTCCGGAAAAACCCCTGCGGTGAATTGCGTAAGCAATACAACGCAATGCAGTTCATCGCGAAGCGGAGGCCGGTTTGTCAAAAAAAGGCCTTTCATCATAAGCATCAAAGTGTTTTTGACTAACCCGGCCTCGCATC
>Ga0206912_1092_pt1 | contig 26142 bp, 25 predicted proteins | sample Alteio_BWOrgHeat_75_FD_152933 | JGI IMG/M metagenome (GOLD analysis project Ga0206912, IMG submission 152933) | Enriched cells from forest soil in Barre Woods Harvard Forest LTER site, Petersham, Massachusetts, United States -... | ecosystem: Environmental > Terrestrial > Soil > Temperate forest >... | reverse complement strand
AGATATTCAAATCTCGATTTGATGTTTATATTAGCGTTACTAAACTTAAACCATATCTACAAATGAAGAAAATTTTAATTTCGACAACTGAATCATTACAAGGATGGGATATAGAAACCTATTTAAAGCCGATCTTTTCAAATGTGGTAATAGGCGCCGGATTCTTAAGCGATATTAGTGCGGGACTTACTGATATATTCGGTGGACGTTCTAACAGTTATGAAAAGAAACTTCAAATTGTGAATGATAGCGCACTCCAAATTTTGCAATCTAAAGCATCTGAAATAGGCGCTAACTGCATTATCGGGTTAAAAGTCAACGTGCATCAAATTAGTGGCAAGAATGTACAAATGTTTATGGTTTCAGCCTATGGAACGGCGGTAGTAGCGAAAAGTACTACTATTATTAAAACTACAACATCATTAAAAGAAATAGACAAAAGTACAGTCATAGATAAGTCACTCTTGATTAAGTTATTAAATAGCTTTAAGGGTGAAGGGTTTAAACTAACTATGAATGACCTACAATTAATTGTAGATAGCAGATCAAGTGAGTTTAAAGATTTTATCTATGAGAAATTAAAAAAATCAATAGTTCAACAAGAATATGACGAACATAAGCAAGCTGCACAACAACTATATACTGAGTATTTTTCATTAATTGATCCTTTCGAGGCCATGTCTGTTTTATATAATGCATTACAAACTGAAACCGATGAAGTAATAATCAATAAAATACTTTCCATCATTAAAACTTATGATTTAGTCGATTATGGGAAAGCCCTCAAATTATTAAATTCAGAGTCACTCGCAAAAAAGAAGATTGCCTTAAGAATACTTTCATATAATAAACCAACTTACGTTATAGAAGATATTTCTGAAATTAAAAACGTTGCAGAACAACTTAAATTAGCCTTTTTTGATTTATCAAATATGTCAACAAAGAAAGGTTTTCTATCTTCAAATGAAAAGGAAGTTTGGATTTGCAAATGCGGGAAATCCAATGAAATCGATGATAAATATTGTAGTAGTTGCTACAATGATAAAAAAGGATTCAAAGCGGAGGAATTAAGGCCGGAAACGGTAATAAACGGATTAAATGATAAAGTACTTGCTTTAGATGATTTATTTACCTCTACAAAGATATAAGTATGAGGGTGGTGCATGTACAGTTTGGATTTTTACTGTCCTAGCAGGGTCTCTCAGCGAGGACCCTGCGCATTTAGATAAAATAACTCCCGTGTCATTTCGAACGTAGAGAGAAATCTATACACACGCAAATAACAATGTATAGATTTCTCTCTCGTACCCTGCCCACCGTCAGGCAGGCTCGTTCGAAATGACACGGTGAGGGTAACGATGACATTTGCAAACTAAATACTTTCCCCAATCTCTTCCTGTTCGCCCAATCGTTTCACCACCCTAAACACCATAGAGAACGATACCCCCATATCGCGGGATATTTGCCGCAGGCCGCGGCCCTGCCGGTGCAGCCGCTCAATGCGGGCCTCGGTGTTTTGGCGGTGCTGCTCGGTATAGTGTATAAGGTGGTCGGCTTCGTTGCCCGGCCCTGCAAATTCAAATTGCAGGAAATTATAAGGCTTAATAATTTCGCAAAGACATACGTTTGCCGCGCCGTATACCTGGCTGCCGCTTCGCTGTTTAATTTGTTTCAAATAGCGCAACCCTGTTTTGGCCTGGCTTTCGCCTATGGCAAAAGCGCTGTCGGCAAAATTAATGAGCATTTTGCTGCCCTACAGGTCGTTGCGGGTAACGGGCCGGGTAGGGTTGCGTTTGGGAGTATGCGCCAGTACCAGTATAGAGAGGCCGTATTTATTTTTAAGGGTTTGCAGCTTTTGCATTAAACTAACGGCGCTGGCGGCAGCCTGGGTGCCCGTGCGCAGGCAGGTAATATTATCAATAATAATAATGTGCGCCTGGCTGGTAATGAGCGCGTTTTCGAGCGCATTACTGATATATTCATGATAGCTGCTGAATTTATGTGCCCCCGGCGAATCGGGATTAAAAACTACCCGGTAAAAGTTGGCGCCAAACCGGTGCTGCCCATGCAGGTCGCTCGTGTATCGTTTGGCGAATTGCCGGTCGCTCAGTTCAAAATCGAAATACAGAATTGTTGAGGCTTGCTGCTTCATAGCAAAACGGGCGATAGGCTCACCCCGACTAAGGGCATCGCCAATTTGCACCGCCAGGATGGATTTGCCCACATTGGTATCGGCAAACAAAATACATAGCTCGCCCTCACGCCAGAGATCGCCAAAAAGCATATCAGAATCTGGCTGTGTATCAGTTTGCTGCAAAAACTCGACAGCCGGTTTAATAATGAACGCGCCCTTGCTGTCGGCCGGGCTGCGCAGTTGGTCATTAAGTGTTTGATTTTGCTTAGCGGTTAGCGGCCCTTTGGCCATCGACCGTATCAGCTCAATGGCCACCGGGCGTTCATAATAATGAGCGGGTTTAGTATAATTATCCATAAAATTTGGGAATTTATGCAAGGTAGGTAGGTTTGCTTGAATAAGTGGTGACAGTGGTTTGTCAGTAGGGGTTATAAAATTTAAAGAGCGCGTTGTCAGTCTGAGCCCCGTCGAAGACTACGTGCGAGGGCCTTTACGCACACCCTTCGAGAACCTCAGGGTGACACATCCCCACAAATAAATAAAGAGCGTTGTCAGTCTGAGCCCTGTCGAAGACTACGTGCGAGGGCCTTTACGCACACCCTTCGAGAACCTCAGGGTGACACATCCCCACAAATAAATAAAGAGCGTTGTCAGTCTGAGCCCTGTCGAAGACTACGTGCGAGGGCCTTTACGCACACCCTTCGAGAACCTCAGGGTGACACATCCCCACAAATAAATAAAGAGCGTTGTCAGTCTGAGCCCCGTCGAAGACTAAGTGCGAGGGCCTTTACGCACACCCTTCGACGGGGCTCAGGATGACACCCCTGCTTTTAGGACGGGTCAGGCAGACTGGGTGATTCACAAAAGTGATTCATGCCGAATTTCACAAAAAACATAAATTATTATAAATAATTTATTTACAAGCATTTATAATATTTACCTAAAGTATTTATACTGATTCAGGGTGATTCACTCGGTTTTTGCAAAGAATTGTATTACAGCAACTTACAGGCATAATGTGATTCAAGTGATTCAAAGTGATTCACTATTTTGTGAATCACTTTGACGGTAAAATTCACCAATAAATTAGTTAAAAAACACCTCAGTTACAAAACTTGCTTTACCGTTTTTAACCGCAATAGCCTTAACTATTAGGTTTGCCCGTACCGGAATTGGCCTGCTGTAAACAGGAGAGGAGATAGTGGGCGCAGACCCATCAAGGGTATAATAAATAGTATTGGGCTCTGTATCGTTGCTTTTTATCTCTATCTGTGTTGATTTTATCCGTTCGATAATGGGGTTGGGTACAATCAGGTTATCCGTAATAGCTGAGGTTGGTTTCTCCAGGTCCTGCATAAATAGTTTATTATCCAGGCGTCCGGTATATACTTCAAACTCGCCGCCATTGGCTATATCATCATAATTTAAATACAGCTTGTTGTACGATCTTTTATTCAGGTTCATGCCCTGTAAGTAAATATCATTACTGCTAACTGATGAGCCTGAATTAAGTATAGTAAACTTTTTACCGTTTTCCAGGTTAATAACCGCTTTTTCAAACTGCGGCAACCCTACCTGGAACTGCTGTTGCCCCGGTGCAATGTTATAGAACCCCAGCGAACTCATCACATACCAGGCAGACATTTGCCCGCAATCATCATTACCTGCAAGTCCGTCAGGTTTACTACTGTATTCCTCATTTAATATCTTGTTGATGTAAAACTGTGTTTTATCAGCCTCGTCAGTAAAATTGAACAGGTAGGCCATGTGGTGGCTTGGCTCGTTGCCATGCGCGTACTGGCCAATTAACCCGGAAATATCAGGCAACCCGGTACCTGTAATCGGGGCAGTTGTGGTAAAAAGCTCATCCAGTTTAGCGGCAAACTGGTCTTTGCCCCCCATACGGTTTATTAAACCGGTTACATCCTGCGGCACCAGGAAAGTGTATTGCCAGGCATTGCCTTCAACATAATGCCTGTTAACCTCTGCCGGATCAAAGGGTTTATACCAATCGCCGTTGATCCTGGCCTGCATAAAGCCATTATCCTTGTTTTGAACATTTTTCCAATATTGCGCCCGCTGAATGTATTCGGTATATTCCTGCGGTTTATTCAGCATTTTAGCCATTTGGGCAATGCACCAGTCGTCATAGGCATATTCCAAAGTTTTTGAAACAGATTCCTTGTCATCATCGGCCAAAACCAAACCATTCTTGCGATATGAACCAAACCCATACTGGTTATGGTTCACCGCCGACTTCATAGCTGTAAAGGCTTTTTCAGCATCAAAATCTCTTATTCCTTTTGCATAGGCATCAACTATAACAGGTATGGAATGATTGCCTATCATACAAAATGTTTCGTTCGATGCCAGCGGCCATATAGGCAATAAACCATTTTGGTCATACATCGCCAGGAAGCTCTTTATAAAATCGAGCGTACGTTTGCGGTCAATTAATGTTAATAGGGGGTGTTCGGCCCTGAAAGTATCCCATAAAGAAAATACCGTATAATAATTAAACCCCTCAGCAGTATGTATCTTTTGATCAAGGCCCCTGTATTGCCCGTCAACATCACTGTAAACATTTGGCGAAAGCATTACATGATATAGCGCGGTATAAAATATGGTGCGTTTTATTTTTGCATGATCAACCTTAGGTTCCTTTTCTTTTTTAGCAGGAGAGCGGCTATAACCATTCACAGCCATATTTTCGGGTACTTCCTGCGCGTCAGGTTCGCTACTTTCAATTTCTATTTTTGCCAATTCATTATTCCAGGCTGTTTTTGCATTCTTTTGTATTTTTTTAAAGTCGAAATCGGGTATTTCAGCATCAAGGTTTTTTAATGCCCCTTCGGTACTTACAGCTGATATGCCCACTTTTGATAGTACCTCGCCCGGGTTATTAAATTGAATGAACAGCTTGATGTTTTTGCCGTCGGCCCTTTTTATTCCCGGCTGTAACTGATCGTTAACAGCGATGCCATAAGTTTTAAATGCTTTTGAAAATTTAGCATAGAAATACACATATTGGTCTTTTGCCCAGCTTTTCGACTCGCGGAAGCCGCGTATCTCCTGGTCATTTACCACCTCGATCCATGAATTTATTACCTGATCACGGTGCTGCAGGTCAATAATAATATTGGCCTGTTGAGTTGTAGGATAAGTATACCGATGCATACCTGCCCTTATAGTCGCAGTAAGTTCAACACCAATATTGTATTTATCTAACAGGGTTTTGTAATATCCCGGCGATGCTGTTTCATTTTTCTTTTTGAAAGGGGAACTGTAACCGGTGTTTTTAAATTGAGGTTCGCCAGTGGTGGGCATAAATAAAATATCGCAATAATCGGGGATACCCGTACCGCTTAAATGGGTATGCGAAAAGCCATATACAACAGAATCGGTATAGTGATAACCCGAACTGCCATCCCAGCCGTCTAAACGGGTGTCAGGACTTAACTGCACCATACCAAACGGCAACGCCGCGCCTGGGTAAGTATGGCCGTGGCCGCCGGTACCAATAAAAGGATCAACAAACTGGGTGTAATCTTTTTTCCTTTGTGCCGAGAGGGAAAGTGTGAAAAATAAAAAAAAACTAACTAAAAGCAGGGAACGGGGTATTTTTATCACGTTGGGGAATTATTTTTTGAGGCGCAAATTAATAAAGTTTGGCTGATTTATACGTGTTTCTGCAAATCCTTATTCATGATCAGGTTAAAATCGTCGGCATCCTTTAAAAAGGGCATGGCACGCCGCGTTTTAATAACTTCATCGGCAATAATTGAAAAAGTATAGAGATCTTCCTCATCCCTTTTATAGTATACAACATTGCCGTTGGGGTCAATACAGGTTGAATCGCCCGAGTGGTACACGTCATTGCCATCGTGCCCAACGCGGTTAACCCCAATTACATAAGTTTGATTCTCAACTGCCCTGGCGGGTATTAACGTGCGCCAATGCAAAGAGCGGCGTTCGGGCCAATTGGCTATCACCAACAACAGGTCATAGGTTTTGTTCACATTGCGCAGCCATACCGGGAAACGAAGATCATAACAAATAACCGGGCAAATTTTCCAGCCTTTTAATTCAACTATTAATTTTTTGGTGCCGGCGGTATAGGTATGATGTTCATCGCCCATGGCAAATAAGTGCCGTTTATCATAATATTTATAAGTGCCGTCGGGTAGCATCCATATCAGCCGGTTATAATATTTACCTTTTTCTGATATAATAAGGCTGCCGGTTATTACGCAATCGTATTGAATGGCTATTTTATACATCCATTGCATGGTTTTACCATCCATTGGCTCGGCCAGCTCTTTGGCATTCATGGAGAAGCCGGTGTTGAACATTTCCGGCAATATAATAAGGTTGGTTTTTTCGCGTATTCCGGATAGTCGCAAAGCAATGTTTTGCAGGTTTTTATCTGCTTTTTCCCAAAAAAGGTATCCCTGAAATAAAGTGATCTTTAAGTTTTCCATTGCATTTAGTTTCGGCGTTAACTAATATGTATCATCCCTTATCAAAGTTTAAATTCTATTAATCTATTAACGGCATCGTCCAATGTTTCTTGCTTCTTGGCAAAACAAAACCGTAATATACGGTGATCTGTTCCCTGTGTGTAAAAAACCGAAGTTGGTATGCAGGCCACACCAGCTTCTTTAGTTAATCTTAAAGCAAAATCCACATCGCTTTCAATCGTTAAGTGGCCATATTTAACCGATTGAAAATAAGAGCCATATGAAGGTAGTAATTCAAATTTGGTTTGCGCTAATCCTTTTCTGAAATAATCTCTTTTTTTTTCTGAAAAAAAGCAGGCAGGCTTAAATAAGTATCTTCATTTTTTAAATATTCGGCAATACCATATTGCATAGCCGAGTTTACGCTGAATACCAGGAACTGGTGCACTTTTTTAAATTCCTGCATCAAATAAGCAGGGGCGAGGCAATAACCAACCTTCCAGCCGGTAGCGTGAAACAGTTTGCCAAATGAAGCTACAATAAAGCTGCGCTGTGCCAATTCGGGGTAACGCGCCATACTATGATGGGTTTCGCCGTCGTAGATCAAATGCTCATATACCTCATCGCTCAATATCAGTATGTTCTGGTTTTTTACGATGGCGCTTAATTCAGCTATATCTTCTTTGTGCAGGATGGTAGCTGTTGGGTTATGCGGCGAATTCAGTATAATGAGCTTTGTACGGCTGTTTACCAGTTTTTTAACCATGTCCCAGGCAATGCGGTAATAGGGCGGTTCCAGCTCCAGCGATTTTACTATACCGCCCATCAGCTTGATAGCAGGGGCATAGCAATCAAACGCAGGCTCAAATATGATCACCTCATCATTTTGGTGTACAACAGCGCTTATAGCTGTAAATATGGCTTGTGTGCCCCCTGCAGTGATAGTGATCTCGGTATGCGGATCATATTTGGCGCCATGTAGTTTTTGGGTTTTTTTGGCCACCTGTTCGCGCAGGGCAAATACTCCCGCCATGGGCGCGTATTGGTTATGGCCATCCTTCATGGCCTTGTTTACCAGTTCGGTAAGTTCGGATGAGCAATCATAATCAGGATAGCCCTGCGAAAGATTAATAGCCCCAACATCAGCCGCAAGGGCCGACATGGTAGTGAAAATAGTGGTGCCTACCTGTGGTAGTTTGGATACAATGGATGTCATACAGGGCTAAATTAATTAAAAAACCCAAATGCAGGGTATTATGCAAGTGATTCACAAAATAGTGAATCACTTTGAATCACATGAATCACTTTTTGCCTGTAATATGCTGTAATACAATATTTTACAAATATGGGGTGAATCACCTGAATCAGTACAAAAGCTTTAAATAAATATAGTTAAATACTTGTAAATTAATTATATATAATAATTTATCATTTTTGTGAAATTCGGCATGAATCACTTTTATGAATCACCCAATAATAAAGGTTTAGCCACGATGAGTACTTGAATTGCCCCTGACCAAGATTATCTCTTATATTTGATCTGCCATCAAAAATGATTAGCCCAACATGGAACCGGAACAATATCCAAAGCTGTACCTATACCGGCGTATCGTGCAGGCCAAGTTGTTCATTGATAGCCATTACGCTGAGCGTATTGACCTGACCCAGATCGCCGACGAAGCCTGTTTTTCACGGTTCCATTTCAGCCGGCTCTTTAAAAGTTCTTATGGCAAAACGCCGCACCATTATTTAACAAAAGTACGTATGGACAACGCGCAAAAATTATTGGCACAGGGCGTACCTGTATCCGGCGTTTGCTTCAGGGTTGGGTTTGATAGCTCTACCTCTTTTGCGGCACTTTTTAAAAAACACTTTGGCATATCGCCCTCGGTTTACCAGGCCGGGCAGCAAAAAAAACAAGTCCGCATTGCGGCAAATCCGCTCCATGCTGTTCCAAATTGTTTTGCGGAAACATACGGCTGGAAAAAAAGCAATATCCAATAGCTTAAAGTAACTAATTGATGCCATCTTTGATAAAAACAAAACAGCATGATCACTAAAGTAACCCACATGTGTGTGTATGTCCTCGATCAGGACAGCGCATACGATTTTTATGTTAACAAACTGGGCTTTAAAGTACATACCGATGCGCCGATGGGCCCCGGCGCCCGTTGGCTTACGGTAACGCCGCCCGAGCAGCCTGAACTGGAGATCACACTATTCCCGGTAAAGGAAGGTAATATGTTTGATGCGGAAACCGTCCGTACGATGACCGGCCTGGTAAAAAGAGGGATATTCGGTGCGGCGGTATTTACCTGCCAGGACCTGATGGCCACCTACGAGGAGCTGAAAGGCAAAGGCGTGGAATTTAAAAAGGCCCCAACCAAAGAATTCTATGGTTATGAGGCTTTATTCAAAGACGACTCAGGCAATTGGTTTTCTTTATCACAGCTTGATACGGAAAAATGAGAACGATATTTGATGACGACGTGCGCGGGCAAATCATTGGCCGGTTGAATAAACTTACGGCCGAAAACCAACCTTTATGGGGTAAAATGAGCCCGGCACAAATGGTGAAACACAACCGCCTTTGGGAGGAAATGATCCATGAGAATAAGCTGTTCAGTCGCCCATTGATTGGCAGGCTGATCGGTCCGCTGATCCTAAAAAAAGTATTGCGAACACCCGAGTTTCGAAAGAATAGTCCGACCATCCCCGAAATGCTGGTGACCGATGTGGATGTTGACCTGAACGAAGAACGTGGTCAATTGATCGCGCTTCTTAATAGTTATCCCAAATATCACTGGCCCGATAACAGCTTTATTCACCCGTTTTTTGGTAAGATGACCCGCGAGCAGATAGGCAAAATGGCTTACCTGCACCTTGATCATCATCTGAAGCAGTTTGGTGTTTAAGGATTATGGCATTGCTGTCCCTCAGGATCTCCAAAGGGCCCCTGAGGTTGTAAACAGCATTCCACTTTTCTGTCTTCTCAGGGTCTCCAACGGGACCCTGAGAAGACAGACCCTGCAGGAACTGAAAATTTGGTTACAAACTGGCTCCAGCAATACTGTTGCCGCTGGCTGATTTTACAGGGTGGCTGAAAAACTGGCATTTCCCCTGTAAAATTTACAGGAAAAAACTGAAAAATTTTCAGCAATAAGCTACTGGCACAAGGGTTGTAAGCCATTATGTAGTTTAATTAATCAATTGTTCAACTATTTTTTAGAGTAAAATTTAAAGGAGAAAAGGCCATGACCTTAGTTAAATAGAATTATAAACCTTACACATATTTGTCTCCGAACATTTTATTTATACTCGCTCGTTCTTGTTTGCGTTATCATTAAAGCTAAATTAAAAGTAAAGAGTTAAAGGTTGTAAAACAACAAAGCCCAATACTTTCATACCAGGCTTCGCATTAACCACTCACTATTCACCATTCACCACTAAGTATTATACCCCAATATCTTCAATACCTGCTTACTGTTCTGCTCCTCGCCAAAAACCTCGAAATTGAAGGTTTCATCCCGGTTGCGGCGAATAATAACATGCTTGGGCGATGGCAACAGGCAATGATGTATGCCGCCGTAGCCGCTTAAAACTTCCTGGTAGGCGCCGGTATTAAAAAAGCCCAGGTATTGCACCTTACGGGTTTTGGGCATAAATACGCTGTTCATGTGTGCTTCCTGGTTGTAGTAATCCTGCCCGTCGCAGGTTATGCCGCCCAGGTTTACGCGTTCGTATTCGCTGTCCCAGTTGTTAACCGGCAGCAGGATGTATTTTTGGTTAAGCGCCCAAACATCGGGCAGGTTGGTAATGAACGAGCCATCCAGCATCAGCCAGCGTTCGCGGTCGTTTTGCTGTTTACGGCCCAATACTTTGTATAGTATGCCCGATGCCTCGGCAACGGTATATTTGCCAAATTCGGTAATAATATCAGGTTCTACCGTATCATTATCGGCGCATATCTCTTTTATCCGGCTCACAATTTCGTTTATCATGTATTCATAATCAAAATCAAAAACCAGCGAATCTTTAAACGGCATACCGCCGCCAATATCCAGCGTATCTAAAGCGGGGTTTATTTTTTTGAACTTGCAATATAGCGTAACATATTTTTCCAGCTCGTTCCAGTAATAAGGCGTATCAGATATGCCCGAATTAATAAAGAAATGCAGCAGCTTAACCTGGAAATTAGGGTTGCTTTCTATCTTGTTATAATAAAAATCAATAATATCTTCCATACGCACACCTAAACGCGAGGTGTAGAATTGCGAATCTGGCTGCTCTTCCGCCGCTATCCTGATGCCTAAGTTGCAGGGGGTGCTCATTTCTACCTCATCATCATACAGGTTAAATTCCTCTTTATTATCTAATACGGGGATGATGTTTTTAAACCCGTCATGCAGCATATCAATAATATAGGTTTTATATTGAAAGGTTTTAAATCCATTGCATATTACGGTCACGTCCTTATCTACCGCCCCTTTTTTCTCCAGCGCGTCTATCATCGGCATATCAAACGCCGACGAGGTTTCCAGGTGGATATCATTCTTCAACGCTTCCTCAACAATATGCCTGAAATGCGAGCTTTTGGTGCAATAGCAATATTTATAACCCCCGCGGTAATTGTTTTTTATGATAGCCTGCTGAAACAGCAGTTTGGCCTGCTGAATTTTCTTGGTAATTATGGGCAGGTAAGTAAAGCGCAGGGGAGTACCGTACGTTTCTATCATCTCCATTAAATTCAGATCATGAAAATATAATTCATCGTCAATGATCTCAAAACCCTCCTGCGGAAAGCCAACACTCAAGTCAAGAAATTCCTGGTAACTCTGCATTTATCGTAATAAATAAAAATCCGCGCAAAAATGTAATTTTTAAATGGAATTAAAGGCTATTTGTCAGGGAAATTTATTGTTGAAATGTAATTTGTTTATGCTGGTTCATAGATCATGGTTGATGGTTCATAGTACGTGGGTAGGGTAGTTATTGGTTATTGGGTTATAAGGTTATTCGTTTTGGGATGTTGTATTGGGGTCTTTCGGACTTCCTGTCTTTCGGACTTACCGACTAAATGACTAATTTTACCGAATGAATTTTATTGTTGAAGCCACCGTTAAAGCCATTAAACACATCTATCAAACCGATATCGCGCCTGCCGATATCAGTTTGCAGGAAACACGCAAAGAGTTTGAGGGGCAGGTTACTATAGTTACTTTTCCGTTTACTAAGTTTTCTAAAAGATCGCCCGAACAAACCGGTAATGAAATAGGCGAATACCTGAAAAACGAACTAAAGGAGGTTTCAGCATTTAACGTAATAAAAGGATTTTTAAATATCTCTTTGTCCGGCACGTATTGGATCAACCAACTATACACCGAAATTTTGCCCGATACATTTGCCGTTTTTAAACCGAACGGCAAAAAAGTAATGGTTGAATATTCATCGCCCAATACCAATAAACCATTGCATTTGGGGCATGTACGCAATAACCTGTTAGGCTATTCGGTAGCGCGGATACTGGACGCGGCAGGATACGAAGTGATAAAAACCAACCTGGTGAATGACCGCGGCATCCACATCTGCAAATCAATGCTGGCCTGGCAACTTTATGGCAACGGGGAAACGCCCGAATCTACCGGCGAAAAAGGTGATCATTTGGTAGGCAAATACTATGTAATATTTGATCAGGAATATAAAAAGGAGATAGAATTTTTAAAAAACCAGGGACAAACAGAAGAAGAAGCTAAAAAGAATGCGGCGCTCATCAAATCGGCGCAGGAAATGCTGCTGAAATGGGAAGCAGGGGACGAGGATGTAATTAATTTATGGAAAACCATGAATACCTGGGTGTATGACGGCTTCGGGAAAACCTATAAAGCATTGGGGGTGGAGTTTGATAAATTCTATTACGAATCGGACACTTATTTATTAGGTAAAGATATTGTTGAGGAAGGACTGCAAAGCGGCGTATTTATAAAAAAAGAGGATGGTTCGGTATGGATAGACCTTACCGCCGACGGCCTTGATGAAAAACTGGTTTTGCGCGCCGACGGCACTTCCGTGTATATGACACAGGATATGGGCACGGCCCAGTTAAAATATAACGATTACCACATGGACGAATCTATTTATGTGGTAGGTAACGAGCAGGATTATCACTTTAAAGTACTGTTCCTGATACTTCAAAAATTGCGGAAAACCTGGGCGAAGGGCTTGTATCATTTATCATATGGCATGGTCGACTTGCCATCAGGTAAAATGAAATCGCGCGAAGGGACGGTGGTTGATGCCGATGAGCTGATAGCCGAAATGGAAAGCACCGCCAAAGAGGTTACCGAAGCATTAGGCAAAATAAATGATTTTAGCGAACAAGAAAGATTGCAATTATACCATACTATAGGTATGGGCGCTTTAAAATATTTCCTGCTAAAAGTCGACCCTAAAAAACGGTTGTTGTTTGACCCCAATGAATCGGTTGATTTTCAAGGGCATACGGGTCCGTTTATTCAGTATACCCATGCGCGTATCAAATCGGTTTTAAGCCGGACCACCCTAACGGGGGTAGAGGCAGAGCCTATAGAATTGAATTCTGAAGAACGCGACCTGATAGTTACCTTAACGCGGTTCCCCGAAACCATTACCTTAGCGGCAAGCGGTTATAACCCGGGTATTGTAGCTAATTATGTATATGAACTGGCTAAAGTTTATAACAAGTTTTATCATGAACTTTCCATTCTGCAAGCTGAGGATGAACAGGTAAAACAATTCAGGCTGCAGCTTTCGGTTGCCGCGGCTAAGGTTATCAGCAAGGCAATGAATTTGTTGGGTATAACAGTGCCGGAGAGGATGTAAATCCGCTACCGGGGCTTTAGCCAAAATAGCTGCGATTTTTTTTATTTTTTTGCTATGTTTGTTCACCAATTATCCCCTTTCAGAATGAACACAAAACACGCTTTCCTGATTACAGCAGCATTTGCTTTAATTGTTTTTTCGGCTAACGCACAAAATAAGCCCCGGCATGAGGATACAGAGATATATGAACCTGTTCCAAAGGTGATCACACCGGGTAAAACAGACAGCGACGCCCCCTCAGACGCCATAGTTTTATTTGACGGGAAAAACCTGGATCAATGGGTATCAACGCAGGATCGCAGTCAACCTGCCCCATGGACCGTTGCAGACGGGATATTGACCGTAAAAAAGGGGACTACCAATATTGAGACCAAAAGATCATTCTCCAGCTACCAGATACACGTGGAATGGAAGATACCCGCAAATATTACCGGTTCAGACCAGGCAAGGGGGAACAGCGGCTTATTTTTCGCCTCTTTGGGTAAAGGTGACGCGGGTTATGAGTTGCAGATATTGGATTCGTATATTAATAAAACTTATGTTAATGGGCAGGCGGGTAGTATATATAAGCAGTTTATACCCCTGGTAAATGCCTGTAAGCCCCCGGGCGAATGGCAAAGCTATGACGCGATATGGACCGCGCCGACTTTTAATGAGGACGGCACTGTTAAAACCCCGGCAAAGGTCACCGCGTTTCAAAACGGTGTTTTAATACAGAATGATGTTGTTTTATTAGGGCAAACCTTATTTATAGGCAAGCCAACTTATGTAAAACATGGCCCGGCGCCAATTAAATTACAGGCACACGGCGATAAAAGCGAACCCATAAGTTTCCGCAATATTTGGGTTAGGGAGCTTTAACATTCTGATATCAATAAAAATAAAAAATCGAAAGCATGAATAAGAATATATTTTTAAAACTAACATTAGTTGCTCTGTTAACCGTAGTATTTAATAGGGGCAACGGCCAGGGCAAAACAACTAAACAATCATTTAATATAGGCCCTTCACTGGATGCCTACAATGTAAGCTGGGATACGCCCGGCCCAACCTCTTCACAGTCGATGCCAACGGGTAACGGTGATATTGGCTTGAATGTTTGGGTAGAACCAACAGGCGACCTTTGTTTTTTTATTGCTAAAACTGATGCATGGGGGTCACCATCGCCAACTGAAAAAAATGCCTGGATAAAAGATGGCGGTGTATTGATGAAATTAGGAAAGGTGCGGGTATCTGTAAGCCCCAATCCTTTAGCACAAAATGCACCTTTTCAACAAATACTAAGGTTGCATAATAGTGAAATATTGATTAAGGAGGGGGATGTGCAGTTAAGGGTATGGGTTGATGCCAATCACCAGGTTATAAGAGTTGAATCAAAAAGCGTAAGCCCTGTTACCGTAAAAGTTACACTGGATAACTGGCGCTTGGGTAATGGTGACATGTTAGCTAATAACCAGGCTAATAAAATTACATGGTACCATGCAAACCCTGCCGATTCAGACCCGAATTTGCGTGGGTTCACTTTTGGCGGAATGATAAAAGGTAATAACCTGGTAACTAAGGATGATACTACTTTACAATCGCGTGTGGCGGTTAAAACACAGTTGATCTCCGTTTATCCGCTGACAACCAAAGACCTGACCGTTGAGCAGTGGCAAGCAAAAATTAATAAACAGGTACAGCAAATTGACGCGCTTAACCTAGAACAAACACATTTGGCACATCAGCAATGGTGGGATAAGTTCTGGCACCGCAGCTGGATATTTATTAAAGGCGATGAGGCTACAACAAAAGTAAACCAGGGTTATGTTTTACAACGCTACGTCACCGCTTGCGCGGGCAGGGGAGCATATCCTATAAAATTCAATGGCTCTATTTTCATTGTTGATAATCCGCAATACAGGCAAAATAGAAAAACTGTGAGTATTGATGCCGATTACCGCGAGTGGGGTGGGCAATATTGGTTTCAGAATACAAGGCATATGTACTGGCCACGTTTAATGGCCGGCGACTTTGACGAAATGCTGCCACTGTTTAATATGTATGCCAAAATATTACCGGCCAACAAAATACAAGTTAAAGAGTATTATAAACATGACGGTGCTTACCTTGGCGAAACTGCACCATTTTGGGGAGGTATAGCATATGTGGGGCCAGAGGTAAAGGAGAGCTGGACGGCTCATTATTTTACCCCTATACTGGAGCTTAGCATGATGATGCTTGACTATTATGAGTATACTGGGGATAAAAAATTTGCTAAAGAAACCTTAGTGCCTATTGCAACAGCAGGGCTTGAGTTTTTTGATAAACATTTTGGCCGTGATGCACAGGGAAAATTATTACTTGACCCGGATAATTCAATAGAACAGTATTGGAAGGTGCACAACCCAGCCCCTGATATTGCAGGCTTGAATGCAATTACAACCCGTATGTTGGCTTTACCTGCTGATGTGACAGATGCCACATCACGCGCTAACTGGAAAAGGTTAAAGAGTGAATTACCTCCGTTGCCTAAAGGAAAGAAGAATGGAAAAGAAATATTGTTCCCATATACTACTGATACAATTACTGCCAGGCCACGCAATTCTGAAAATCCTGAATTGTATTCGATATTTCCGTTTCGCAGCTATGGTTTAGGGAAGCCTGATTTAGAAACAGCTATCAATACCTTTAACGTACGTAAATTTAAAAGTAAAGGCTGTTGGGTACAGGATGGGGTTCAAGCTGCTCTATTGGGTTTGTCAGATGTAGCAAAAGAGGATGTTTCATTTTCACTTACCCGAAAAGAACCAACGTTTAAATTTCAGGCCTTTTGGGCTACAGGGCATGATTATGCCCCCGATGAAGATAACGGAGGCAATGGCGAAAACGGTTTACAGCAAATGCTGATGCAGGTTGATGGTAAAAAAATAATGCTGTTACCAGCCTGGCCTAAAGAGTGGGGGAATACAGAGTTTAAACTGAACGCACCTTATAACACAACCGTTCAGGGTAAAGTGGTAGATGGTAAATTAACAGGCCTGGTAGTTATACCGGCATCACGCAGGGCCGACGTTATTGATATGTCAAAACAATAAGAGTTTTACCGAAAATACTTACCAGTCATTTAAAGGCAAAGTGCAGGTAAGCATTTTGCCTTTTGTATTATATTTTAGCTTGATATAAACGGAGCAAAAAAAGTTTGTAACTAAAAAATATTAAGGAATAAGAAAAAAATATTTGCTTATTAAAACATAAGAATACGTAAATGGCATAATTTTAATAAAATTATTAATATATTTTGATTTAAGAAGCAATGCCATTATATTTAAGACGATTAAACTATTGATTGTACCGTATTAGCCATTTGCATGAAAAAGCTCCCCCTATTTTTCATCATGTTTCTTTTATCGTGCGCTGCACCTAAGGCAACTATTGTTGCCCCAAAAACCAATTTTAATAGTCATCCCCAGCCTTATCATATATTTACAATTGGAAAGTGGAATTCAGATTATGTTGTTCTAACCCTTATTGATGCCAGGAATACCTATTTTAGTGTCCGGGTAGCAAATGATCCATCCTTTAAAAAAGGGGCAATTTACACGCCCTGAAAACACTTCCTTATCATTGACAAATGTTAGGTTATTTATAACTTAGCAAACTGCGTACAGCAGTATTAAAAGTAATTTTTATAACCGGATACAGGCCATGATCAAAGATTTAAACGCATTAAACCAGGTAGCTGAATTTCATACCACCTTTAAACATCCTATTAAACCCGAACCTGTTATCCCATCCGTTGAGCGTTGTAATTTACGCATTGAGCTTTTGGCCGAAGAATTAAAAGAGTTGCAGCAAGCTGTTAATGATAATGACCTGGTTGAAATTGCCGATGCGCTTTGCGACCTGCAATATGTACTTTCGGGAGCAGTTTTGGAGTTTGGGTTGGGAGGGAAATTTAAAGAGCTTTTTGATGAGGTTCATCGTTCAAATATGAGTAAAGCCTGTAAAACAATAGAGGAGGCTAACAAAACCATTGCGCATTATAAGAATAACGGCAATATCGAATCATACTATAAAGAAATTGACGGGTTGTACCTGGTGTACAGAAAGCCCGATGATAAAACGTTAAAATCTGTAAACTACTCGCCTGCCGATCTGCGCAAAATATTAGGGTAACTGTATGCTTGATATCCTTTATCGCGATGATCATCTTATCGCCATTAATAAACCACATGGTTTACTCGTGCATCGTTCGTCAATTGCCGCGGACGCGGAAGAATTTGCACTGCAATTATTAAGAGACCAGGTTGGCCTGAAAGTTAACCCTGTTCACCGGTTGGACAGGGCAACAGGCGGAATTTTATTATTCGCGCTTGATAAACAGGCAGAAATAACCATGCAGCAGCAGTTTTCAGAAAACAAGGTAGATAAAAAATATTTAGCCATTGTGCGGGGTTATACAGATGGCAATGGAGAAATAGATTATCCCCTAAGAAAAGAGAATGGCGCCTTACAGGCCGCCTTTACGGCGTATACCACGCTTAAACATGCAGAAATAGCTGTTCCTTTTGGCAAACATGAAACTTCAAGGTATTCGTTAATAGAAATTAAGCCAACCACCGGGCGCATGCACCAGATCAGGAAGCATTTGAGCCATATTTTTCACCCCATAATAGGTGATCGTACCCACGGCTGTAATAAACAGAATAAATTGTTTAAAGAAAATTGGAACATGACCACATTACTATTACACGCTGCACAGTTAAAATTTACACATCCGGTTACGGGTATTGGCATAACAATTGAAGCCTCTATACAAAACGAATTTAACCGTGTGATGAATATAATGAATTGGTAGCTATATCTTTGTATAAAACAAAGCAAACTTGATTTTGTAGTAACTTCATGACAGATACATTAAACTATTACCTGTATAAAGATGGCGAAGAACATATGATAACCATTACACCGGTTAACCAGAATATACCGGGTGGCGACTTATATATAACAGGTGTATTCAGGCTGAATGAGGGTGAAACAGACCTGGGCGATATTGTGTTTGATGACAACATGAACCAGTGGGAATATACAGGTATGGGTGATTTGACGCATGAACAGGCCGGTGAAATAGCCGGCTACATACAGGCAACTAATAAATCAACCCCACATACGGATGTATTGTAAATACGTTTAATAACTCTTGCACGTAAACGTTTCTAATTTTAACTTTACCCCGAAACCATTTATACTGTTACCAATTAAAACATGGACGAGTTAGAAAATTTTTCGGAGAAAATTCATGAACAAAGTAATGAGCATGCCCATCATATCCTGGAGGAGGGAAAAGAAAAGTGGGTGCTATTTGTAGCCCTTTCAACTGCATTAATTGCGGTGCTTGCTGCCATTACCGGGCTTTTGGCCGGCGAACATGCAGACGAAGCCATGCTGGCCCAGTTACACGCTTCAGACCAATGGGCGTACTACCAGGCAAAAGGCATTAAATCGGGAACATTGGACGAAACAAGTAAACTATTAACTGCATTTGGAAAAACCCCAATAGCCGCTGACCAGGATAAAATAAAAGCAAATAAAAAAGAACAGGCAACGATCAAGACCGAAGCAGAAAAACTTCAAAAAGAATCAGACGACCATGTTGCCAAACATAGCGTATTTGCACGGGGCATTACCTTGTTTCAAATTTCCATAGCCATAGGGGCCATATCCATCATTGTAAAGCGAAAAAGTTTATGGCTGGTGAGTATGGGTTTCGCGTGTATTGGTATTTTCTTTTTAATACAGGGCATCTGGTTTTAAGCATAAATTTATGAAAGGTATTGTATTTGGCTGCGTAGTTATCAGCGCGGTTTTTTTGAGCATTTCGGGCCAATGCCAGGTAAAAAAGGATGATAAAGTAAGGCTAATTACCCTTGACCCCGGCCATTTCCACGCGGCGCTGGTACAAAAAACAATGCTAAACGGCATTGAACCTGATGTATATGTGTATGCGCCAAAAGGAGAAGACGTGCAACAACACCTGGATAAGGTGAATGCCTATAACCACCGTGCAGCCGACCCCACACACTGGAACGAGATTGTTTACCTGGGTGATGATTTTTTTAATAAAATGATTGCCGAAAAACGCGGAAACGTGATAGTAATGGCTGGCAACAATCAAAAGAAAACAGAATATATTAAACGATCAGTTGATGCGGGGTTCAATGTTTTGGGCGATAAGCCTATGGCGATCGATAACGAGCATTTCGAAATGCTAAAAAGTGCCTTTACCCAGGCGGCCCGCAAAAAATTGGTATTGTATGATATCATGACCGAGCGCTATGAAATAACCAACGCGCTACAACGGGAATTTGCGATGATACCCGAAGTATTCGGTAAGTTAAAAAAAGGTACGCCGCAGCACCCCGGCGTTGAAATGGAGAGTGTTCATTATTATTATAAATATGTTTCGGGCAGTGTACTTAGCAGGCCGGCATGGTTTTTTGATGTAAAACAGCAAGGGGAGGGCCTACAGGACGTTGGCGTACACCTGGTTGATCTTACCCAATGGGAATGCTTCCCCGACCGGATAATTGATTATAAAAAGGATATACAATTTAACAGCGCCAAACACTGGACATCGGACATTACCCTGAGCCAATTTAACGCTATAACCAAATTAAACGGCTTCCCCGCGTTTTTAAAGAAGAATGTAGTGAAGGATACCATTTTAAAATTTTATGCCAATGGTACTGTTAATTACAAGCTGTTTGGCACTAATGTTAAACTAACAGCCAAATGGGCCTATTCTGCGCCTCCGGGTAGCGGCGATAGTCAGAACTCTGTATTGCATGGCACCAAAGCCGATCTGTATGTAAGGCAGGGAGAAACAGAAAAGTTTACACCCGTTTTATATATCGAACCGGTAACTAACAGTGACGCTTACGAAAAACAGTTGCTTGAAAAATTAAAAATTGTACAGGATAAATACCCGGGGGTTGAGTTAAAGAAGAATGCCAAGGGTTGGGAGGTTATCATTCCCGACAAATATAAAGACGGCCACGAAGCACACTTCGGGCGGGTAACTGAAAAATACCTGGATTACCTGCGCAACGGTAATATGCCCAAATGGGAAGTGCCTGATATGATAGCGAAGTATTATACTACGACTATGGCATTGGCGATGGCTAAAAAATATTAAGGGCGCGTTATTACCCGTATCTTTGCCGCATGATAAAACAAGCGCTGGAGAACCTTAAGATCACGGCATTGAACGAAATGCAACACGCCGCGTTAAATGCGGACGAAAAACGTGATCTTATATTGCTGTCGCCAACCGGCTCGGGTAAAACATTAGGTTTTTTATTGCCACTGTTAAAAACGCTGGATGAAGCTAATCCATTAGTGCAGGTGCTTATTCTCGTTCCGTCAAGGGAATTGGCCTTACAAATAGAACAGGTATTCAGAACCATCGGCAGCGGTTTTAAAGTTAACTGCTGTTACGGCGGCCATTCAACAAAAATTGAAAAGAACAGCCTTTCGCAACCGCCCGCGGTTTTAATCGGCACACCCGGCCGTATCGCGTATCATTTACGGCATAACAGTTTTAGTACCGAAGGGATACATACCCTAATATTGGATGAGTTCGATAAATCGTTAGAATTTGGTTTTCAAACGGATATGACCGTAATTATTCGTCAGCTTCCTCATTTAAAAAAACGGGTGCTGACCTCGGCTACGCGGATGAAAGAAATACCCGGTTTTACAGGGGTAACTGATCCGATAGAATTGGATTTCCTGAACAATAAAGCAAACGCGCCTGATATAGAATTAAAAGCAGTTATAGCTGATGCCGCCGATAAGCTTGATACACTGTTCTCTTTGATATGTAAAATAGGAAATAAGGCTACCCTTATATTCTGTAACCACCGCGAAGCAGTGGAACGCATAAGCGACTTGCTTTGGAACAGGGGAGTGGTACATGACATTTTTCATGGGGGTATGGAGCAGGAAGACAGAGAGCGGGCGCTTTTAAAATTCAGGAACGGCAGCCACAGGCTGTTAATTACTACCGACCTGGCTTCGCGCGGGCTGGATATTCCTGAAATTGAATATATAGTACATTACCAGTTGCCGCATAATGAAGAAGCTTTTTTGCACCGTAACGGCCGGACAGCACGTATGCACGCTAAAGGGACAGCTTATTTGATATTAACCCCGGATGAAAAACCCGATTACCTGCGCGGGCAACCTGAAATTGAAGAATTAACCGCAAATTTGCCTTTACCCGAAATTACCCCCTGGGCAACGTTGTATATTGCAGCGGGTAAAAAGGACAAGGTTAACAAAGTAGATATTGTTGGGCTATTGCTTAAAAAAGGCGGCTTGAATAAAGATGAACTGGGTTTAATAGAAGTTTTAGACCATTCTTCCTACGCCGCTGTAAAACGTAACCGCATTGAGCGTTTGGTAGCGTTAATAAAAGGAGAAAAGATAAAAAACAAGAAAGTAAAAATTGAGATATCAAGATAGAATAAGATGAGCAATAATGATATAATGAAAAAGTTGAGGGTAGCGATGAAGTTTACCGATGATGATATTATAAAAGTTTTAGAGCTGGCTAATTTCAGGATAACCAAAACCGAGTTGGGCGCCATTTTCAGGAAAGATGACCATCCCAATTTTAAACCCTGCGGCGACCAGATACTGCGCAATTTTTTAAACGGGCTCATCATTTACAAACGCGGGCCTAAAGCGTAACCTACTGCGCCGGCGTTGACCGCTGGATGACCTTTATTCTGCCGCTCTTTATCAATCGCTGTTGTTCTTCCGAGAATGCTTCCCTTCCGCCAAACTCCTGCACCCAATAGGTATCATATTCGGCCACGCCAACTTCTTTAAAACCCGGGTTCATCAGGTTTCTGCAATGGCCCTCGCTTTTAAACCATCCTGCCATCACTTCGGCAATGCTTTGCTGCCCCTGTGCAATATTTTCGCCAACAGTATAGCTTTTATACCCGCTGGTGCCATAGCCTGCATTTTCAACCCTGTTATAAGGCGAACTGCCATCCTTACTTTCATGGCTAAAATAGTTTTTATTGGCCATATCCTTTGCATGGCCCATTGCTGCTTTTTCTAAAACATCATTCCAGGTTAAAGGCGGAACAGGCGGCATATAAGTTACGCCGCAATTACAGCCATCTTGCCGGGTGCGGTTAATGCGTTCTAAAAATTCTTTTTTAAATTTATTATCAGCACGCGGCTGGCATTTTACACTTTCGGTAAACAGAAATATTACTGTCAGCGCCAAAATTAAATTCTTCATGCTGTATAAGACAGTTTACGGGTAAGTAGGTTTAACGAAATTTTTAAACGGTCTATTTACGAAGCTTTTTACGCTTTTTGTATATGGCTAATAAGGAAATCAGCAAGGTTACTGTAAACAGTATTATAATAAGGCTATCCTTGCGGCGTAATTTGGTTTGTAAACTTTGCCACTGGCTGTAGAGTAAACTTTTTTTTTGTTTTGCAGGGAATCACGGACCCTGATCTTAGTTATCAATGCAGCATCTTCGCTTTTGCGGATGCTATCCTCAATAAAATCATGTCTTTTAATAGCTTTTGCTTCTTTAGTATAATTGTTCAGGTGGCTGTAAAGTAACGCGTAGGTTTCCTGTACGTGCGATTCAACCCTGGGATAATGATTTGCGGTGGATAATTTTAATGCCTCGTTCAAATCGCTCATAGCCAAGCTATAATCTTTAATATCCATTTTTATATTGGCCAGCTCGATCAGTGAGGTAAGAATATTTGGAACGTCATTTTTAGCACGCGACAGCGTATTTGACTGCAGGATGAACCATTTTGCCTGGCTGTATTTTTTTTGCGAACGGTATATCTTCGACAGGTAATTGAAACAATTTATTAACCCTGTAGTATCGTTGTACTTCGAGTACAGATGTAAGGCCAGGTAAGTATAATTGAGTGCCTGGTTTTGATCGTCAAGTTTGGTCTTTTTATCGGCAGCGCTATCATTTTTTAAATATTGTGCAACCATTTGCAGGTATACGGCCGATTTTAGGGAATCATTAGTGATCAATTTTAATTGCTGCTGCAGGGTGTCAATATTAGTAGTAACTATTAATTGCTGCGCTGAACTATCGGGATGTGTTGAAACAGCAAATGAACGCGATCCGAATAATGCAAATAGGATAAGTATAGTCAGTTTCTTCATAAATAGCAGCCATATACAGCTGTCAACAAGTATTCAAATAGTATGCCCTGTTTGTTAATGTTCTGTTTAATATAGGGATTACCCGTAAAATGGGGCTGAAATTTAAAAAGAATTAAATTAATAAAGAAGGGAATAGTATACTAAACAGTACAGTCGGCGCTGTTATTTAATAAGCTTTTCGTATTTATCTAAAAAAACTTTTAAAAATGGCACACGGGTGAAAAGGAAATTAAACAAATTGATACCAATTATGGCACAAACTATACCGGCCAGAACATCTAAAATATAATGGTGACTGGTGTAAATAGCTGTAAGCCATATACCTATCATAACCGTTACTAAAACGATATTGATAAAGCCTAAACGATTTTTAAATCCGTAATAAATAACAATAACCGGGTAGGCGGAGTGTAACGAGGGCATCGCCGCGAAAACATTTGACCCTTTTTCATATATGGATTTGAAAATATGGACGTTAAAGTATTGGTCGAACCGTGACAGCCCGCCGGTATTGCCTGGTGTGGCTGCATGAAAAATAAAACCATGTTGCTGTACATACCAGGGCGGTGCGGCTGGGTAGGCGTAATACACAATAAAGCCCAGCAGGTTAACCACTAAAAAGGTTAAGGCGAAAGATAGAAACTGGCGCCTGTTTTTAAAAAACAAAAGTGCGGCAAAACTAAGCGGCACGGGTATCCAGCATATATAAAACAAGCCTGCGATAATATCTAAAACCGTGGTGGACTTAATGTTCCAATACTCATTTGGGGTTAATAGCCGGCCATTATAATTTATCCCGAACAAGTGCTTTTCGTAATTATACAGGTCGGCAATATGCACCTGGTTAACCGTGTAATTCGGAAAAGCCTTCATATAATCGAATATGATCCAATAAACAATAAAAACAGAAAAACCTACGATAAATTTCCGGGTGATAACGGAAATATAGAACATGGTATTAAAAATAACCAGTAGTACCAGCTGGTCTGACTTAAAGCCGATCACCCATGACGAAACCAGTAAATAAGCTATGGAAAGGAGCGAAACAGTTAGTATAGATCTGGCGTTTACTACAGGGCCTTGGTTAACAACATCATTCATTCTATTTTTTTGTAAAATCTGAGCGGAAAATCTTGTCCCAAAACGGAGAGCTCACACCATATCCCCTGGCAGGATCCTGGTAATGATGGAGCATGTGGTGCTGTTTTATTTTTTTCCAGATGTTGCCTTTAAAGTTGAAATGATGAATAGCATAGTGCGTTTCGTCATAAAACAGGTACCCTAATAAAAAAGCCGGGAAAAAGCCATATATATAATTTGCGGGTAAAATAGCATTAAATAAAAAATAGAAGCCGGTAGCTAAAGGGATGCTTACTGATGGCGGTAATACCAAACGTTTGGCATCGCTTGGGTAATCATGATGAACGCCGTGGAAAATAAAATGCAGCCTTAACGCCCAGGGCTTATCGGGCGGCATATAATGAAATAAAAAGCGGTGCATAATATATTCAACCAGCGTCCATATAAACAGGCCCAATGCAAACATTTCAAAAAAGGTAGCCACGCCTATGTTTTTTTCAAACGCTTCATATATAAAATAGCCAATAACCGGTACAAAAATAAATACCGGCACCAAAAAATGAACCTTTGATAAGGCTTCCAAAAGATTGCTTTTAAACATCCTTACAGATTCCTGCGAGTTTGATATATAATTCTTTGCCATGGTATATCAGGGTTTAAAACGTTGTATAAGTTCTTTGCCTGTTAACGGATCGGTACCTTTAAATTCTACATAAACAATATTCGGGAGCCAAAATGTACCACCTTCAATATTAATAAAAATACGGTTTAGCATTATTTGTTTTTGTTCAACAGTTGCGAATATATGATATTTTCCATCGTTTGCCTTCATCAAAAGCAAGGGAAATTTCTTGTATGATACAAACCTGACATCATAACGTTCGTTACTCAGTTTTTTGGTTATTATACCGTATGCAAATTTACGCTGAATATAATTTAGTTCTTCTTTTTGCCCGTCTACAGCATATTTTATCCAATACACATTTATGGGATTTTCTTCATCTACCTGGCCATTCCTGGCATTTAACTCATAAATTATAGTGTTGGTATTGGGGGTGCGCTGTATATAAAATAGCCTGTTTGCATTATCAGGAGGTACCGGGTATTTATCTTCTGCTGCAAAAGGCTTTGTTAATGCCGGTTTATAAATAAATTTATCCAGTGTTTTATTTACAGGTAAGTAAGCGCAAAAAAACGATACCAGCAGTATAAAAAGTAATCTCATTTAATGTTAATTTTTCTATTGTTTTGAAAAAGTTTTTTTGGCGTCGGTTAACCGTTTAAACGCCGTTATATTTGTTAATACAGCAAGTATGGTTATGGGGATAGTAAATATCGACATCGTTTCAAAAACATGATATTTTATTCCGGGTACATACAATTTATAATTACCCCCAATA
>Ga0206912_1091_pt1 | contig 26357 bp, 19 predicted proteins | sample Alteio_BWOrgHeat_75_FD_152933 | JGI IMG/M metagenome (GOLD analysis project Ga0206912, IMG submission 152933) | Enriched cells from forest soil in Barre Woods Harvard Forest LTER site, Petersham, Massachusetts, United States -... | ecosystem: Environmental > Terrestrial > Soil > Temperate forest >... | reverse complement strand
TGCCCGACAGGTTCCTAGCTCCGGGAGTATCACCGCCAAACCGGAAGTTAAGAAAGACAACCGCAGATGCTTCGCTGCGCTCGGCGTGACAGCGATGAGGAGTTTGATTCGGGAGGATGGCCGCCAATTCGCACCTTTGCCGAGGTTTCGCGGGGCGGGCCAGGCCAAGGGATCACCGGTCGACCCAAACTTCGCCATTGCCCACTTTCCGTCCGGAATGATTCATTGCCATAGAATGGTTCGAACGTTCCTCGCATCCGACTGCCACTCTCGGGAGTTGACTCCCGAGTACCACTTTTCTGAGCACTTGGAAACGGCGGATTGAGAATTCGCGATGGTTGTCAAGCCATATCTGCACTCAATGGTGCCGCGTGACAAATTCGCTTTTGAGGCGGAAAGTGTCAGGTCTTCGTCTACAAAACTATACGTTCTGGAGTCCACATGTCCTCGCAAGTGTTGCCAGCACCCGGTATGCAGCTTTTTCACTACCTTTTTGAGCAAGCGTCACTGGGAATCGCAGTGGAAGATCTCGAAGGCAAACTCCTGGTTGCCAACCCCGCACTTTGCTCCATGCTGGGATACCGGGAGGACGAACTGTGCGGAATGAATTGTTCCGATTTTGCCAATGCCGAAGATTCCGAAGACGACTGGGCTCTCTTTCAACAACTTCGGGCGGGTGTCATCGACCGGTACTCGCTGGAAAAGCGCTATGTGAGAAAACATGGGGCTCAGTTCTGGGGACGCCTCAATGTGTCCCTGTGGAGAAACGGTGATGGTGGAGCGCCGCTGGTCTTTGCCTTTGTGGAGGACATCACGAACCGCAAACTATCTGAATTGGCGCTGGCAAGCGTAAGCCGCAGGTTGATTGAGGCACAGGAACGGGAACGCCTCCGAATCAGCAGAGAGCTTCACGACGACATCGGTCAACGCATCGCATTGTTGGCCAACAACTTACAACAACTCCTGGAAGACCCTCTCGCAGCCCGCGGGCGCATCGCCGAACTCCAGAAGCTGACTGCCGAGATAGCGGCAGATATCCATTCCTTGTCGCACGAGCTACACTCGTCCCAACTGCGAATTCTTGGTATTGCTGCAGCTACGAAAAGCTTCTGTCAGGAATTCGAGACGCAGCAAAAAGTGGAGATTGATTTCCGAATTGGCGATCTGCCTACCGCTTTGCCGCGCGACATTTCACTTTGCTTCTTTCGAGTTCTGCAAGAATCCCTCCACAATGCCGCCAAACACAGTACCGTTCGCCACTTCGAAGTGCGATTGTGGGGAACGTCCAGTGAGATTCATCTCACGGTCAGCGATTCTGGCGTGGGCTTTGACGATGAAGCCGCAAAAACGAGCCGAGGGCTTGGCCTTATCAGCATGGAGGAGCGACTAAAAATGCTGAACGGAACATTTTCAGTCGAGTCGCGACCGCAGCACGGTACCACGATCCACGCTCGTGTTCCTTTCAGTTCTGTTGGCGAATGACCGCCATTCCGGGTTTTCGGCAGTTATTGGACCCAGGTTGGACCCAAGTGTTTGTCCAAGAGTTGAGTTGTTTCCGGATTGGCCAAGACCCGACCGGAACCCAGAATTTGTCATCGCATGCAAGCTCGATGAGCGCTTCGGTAGTGATGTCATTTCGGGTTCGTGCACCCTTCGTGGTTCTTGCCTTTGGCGCAGTCGGTGCCACCGGGGCCTTGGGCTACGCCCACTCCGTTCTTCGTCTTGGCCTTGCCACCGTTTGTGGTCTGAGTGGTGGTTACCCCGTTCTGATTCTTCTGGGCAACAGCAGCGTTGCCCGTCTTGGCATTCACGGCAGCGGTCGTGCCATTGGGGCCTGTGGCCACACCCGATCCGTTCGCGGTCTTGGCCTTACCACCATTTGTGGTCTGAGTGGTCGTTACTCCATTCGGATTCTTGTGGGCGGCAGCAGCGTTGCCCGTGTTCGGGTTGTAAGCAGCGGCAGTCTGACCATTCTTACAAACAGTTTCACCGCGTTTGTTCTTGATGCAATCTTGCGCAAATAAACCTGAAGCAAAAAACATACACGCCATCGTCAATAAAACTTTCATCTGAACCTCCTCCATCGCGCTTGCGTTCGACTCAACGTAGTCGCGTTGTCGGATGGAACCTTATAGGGGCAGAAGCCCGCGCGATACTAGCAAAACCTGCAGTCCACCATTTTTGCCGCGCGTGAGATGCAACGCGTCTTTGCTTGGCAACCACGGTTCCCGATTTACGAATCTCCGCCGAGGCACTCATCGAGGCGTCAGGGAGAATGCCCGGTTCCGGCCGGATCACCCAAACCAGAAATAACGCTTTTCGAGGTCTCTGCGGAAGCCGGGAACAATCGCAGTCAAGATGGAACGGTGTTCAACTCGAAAGCATGAAAAAACAACTGCGGATCCTTCTTCGCTGCGCTCCTCAGGATGACAGCGCTGTGGTGGTAGCGATCGCTATTTTCAGGACAGATCCCCTACAGCTTCGCTCTAGGCAGGCTTTCGACTGCGGTTGGCGCGGCGACCTCCGCCCAGGATGACAAGCATAGGAGTGGTTAGCGCAGTGAGAGTCCGCCGATCCAGAAATAACCTGAGTTCCGGCGCGGTCTCGGTCTCGTTTAGAGGAAAACAAATCGAGCGGCCCTTTTTGGGGGCCGCCCGATTTGTTTGGATCAGCTCTTGACTGGCTACGCTGTCACCGGCTCCTGCGCATTTACCTTCACCGGCGTCAGCCAGCCAAAGCGGTCAGGCTTCAGCCCGTTGGCAATGGCGAAGAACTCATCGGCGATATTGCGTGTGATCTCACCGGGCTTGCCGTCCGCAATCAGAATCCGATCGATGGAGCGGATCGGCGAGACTTCGGCAGCCGTGCCGGTGAAGAAGACTTCGTCGGCAATATAAAGCAATTCGCGCGGGATGGCCTGCTCGGTGACCGCAAGCCCCAGGTGGCGGGCGATGGTGAGCACGCTGTCGCGGGTAATGCCCGAGAGCGCTGAATTGGCCAGCGGCGGCGTGTAAAGCACCCCATTGCGCACGATAAAAATGTTCTCACCGGAGCCCTCGCTGACCAGTCCGAATACGTCGAGGGCGATGCCTTCGGCATAGCCATTGGCGTCGGCTTCCATGCGGATGAGCTGCGAGTTCATGTAGTTCGCTCCGGCCTTCGCGAGCGCCGGCATGGTATTGGGGGCCAGGCGGTTCCAGCTCGAAATGCAGACATCGGCGCCATCCCCGCCGGGCATGTACTTGCCCCACGGGAAGTTTGCTATGTAGATCTCGATCGGCGAACCCTTGGGGCTGACTCCGATTTCGCCGTAGCCGCGAAGAGCAATGGGCCGGATATAGCACGGCGCCACTCCGTTGGCCTCGATCACGTCGACTACCGCGGCGCACAACTCATCGAGCGTGTACGGCAGCGTCATGCGGTAGATCTTCGCCGAGTCCAGCAGGCGCTGCATATGTTCAGGCAGACGGAACACGGCGGCGCCCTGCGGCTGGGCATAGCAGCGGATGCCCTCAAAGACGCTGGATCCGTAATGAACAACGTGGCTCATCACGTGGATCGTGGCCTGTTCCCACGGTATGAGATTGCCGTTGTGCCAGATTTTCGAAGTGGTTTGGATGGGCATGAGGGTGAACGAACTCCTTGAAACGCGGCTGGGCGCGGATATTCAAGCGTATCGCGGATGCGGTGCGACTGTCATCCGTCCTATGAGCTTAGACCATACGCGGAGATTTGACATTGCCACATCCCACATTCGGTGTAAAGGAGTAATGAATTGGGCAACTCCGTTGCTGCGTTCCGGCTTGCGGAAAGCGTCCCGCTCCCTGTGCTAAGGTTCAACCGTGAAGAAGTCCAGGCTGGATCCGGACAGCCAATCCATCAAAACAGGCGAGAAGAAGCGGGGCCTCCTGCCCGGATTGAAGGTGGCGGACGGATTCACGAAGCATCCATTCGATGCCGAGTTTGGCTTGAAGACCAGCGGCCTGATCCCTGGTCGCCACCTCAAGAGCGGCCATCCCCACGACCGCCATGCGACAGCCTACTTTGGTGTTGCTCCTTCCGTTTTTCTCGAACTCCTGGGCCGATGGAGGCAAAGCCGGCCGGCCGCCCCGATCGAACAAACCACGTTCATTGATCTAGGCGCCGGCATGGGTCGCGCCATGCTGATCGCCGCGCTCCAGCCATTCCGGGCCGTTGTGGGAGTTGAATTGAACCCCGCCCTGGTGCGCCTCGCTCGACGGAACGTGACCCGCTGGCGAAAGATCGCCAACCCGCAAGCGCCCATGCGCCTGGTGTGCGGCGACGCCGCCGACTACGTCTTTCCCAACGGCCCATGCGTCGTCTTTCTGTTCAATCCTTTTGGTGCGACTGTGATGCGGCGCCTGTTGAAAGGAATGGCCCGGAGCTTCGCAACCCGCCCCGGAGAACTGGAAATCCTCTACGTAAACAACGAGCAGGAAAGCGTACTCGAATCGCAGCCTGGACTCGTGCGTCTCTTTCACGGCCAGGTCAAGCGATCGCCCCAAGATGCCAAGGCTGATTTCCAGATCATGGCCAATCAGCCAGACGGCGAGTATGCGTCGGCCGATTACGAGGATTGCTCGATCTGGCGGTGGGTGGGCAAGCCGGGGACTACCGGCGAGGGCCCGCCTGGCCGAAGAATCTTTCTTTCAAAGGATCACTAGGATTTAATGCAGTTGACGAAACCGCCCTGCAGGTAGAAAGCTTTCTGCTGGCAAACCGAGCCTCCGCCCGCAAACGATGGCCGGAGCAGGGAACGCCGGGGGGCGAACGTTCGATGGAACCGCATCTGATCCTTGGAATTGGAGAGTTGCTCTGGGATGTGTTGCCGGGCGGGGCGAGACTGGGAGGAGCGCCGGCAAATTTCACCGTCATGGCGGGAAGGCTCGGCAGTCATGCCGCGGTCCTGAGCCGCATTGGACGCGATGACCGGGGCAGGAAAGCTGTGGAACTGCTCGATCCGCTCCCGGCAGACACCGAGTTCCTGCAAGTGGACCCCGTGCATGAAACCGGTCGCGTCACGGTGGCGTTCCAGAATGGCCAGCCCCATTACACCATTCACGAGCCCGCCGCGTGGGACTTTATGGAACTCTCCGACGAATGGGTAAAACTCGCAGAGCGAGCCGACGCCATTTGTTTTGGATCCCTGGCGCAGAGGAGCCTTGAGTCGCGGCAGACGATCCAGACCCTCGCCGCGCAGACGCAGGCCGGTTCCGTGCGCGTCTTCGACGTAAATCTGCGCGCGCCGTTCTACTCCAGCGAAGTGGTGCAGGAATCGCTGGAACTCGCGACAGTGATGAAGATGAACGACGCCGAGGTGCCGCTGGTGCTGGGCCTGTTGGGCCTGCAGGCATTCGACCCGCAGGCGCCGGGCGCGCTTCGGGCGGCTGCCCAGCGCCTGCTCGAGGAGTTTCCAACCCTGAAGATGGTCGCCGTAACCCGCGGCGGAGCGGGAAGTCTGCTGGTGTCGCGCGAGGCTTGGCACGAGCATCCCGGAATCCCGGTCAAGGTCGCGGATACCATCGGAGCCGGCGATGCGTTCACCGCCGCGATGACCCATTACCTGCTGCGGGGCGCGGACCTCGCCACGCTCAACGAAGCAGGGAACCGCTGGGGAGGTTGGGTGGCCTCGCAGTCAGGAGCGATGCCGGACCTCGACGATCATGTGCGAACCCGGATCGAGGGCTCCATCGAAGCGCGCACCGTGCAGTAAAGTAATCACATCGTGATTGTTAACATTGCTCGCCGCGCTCACGACCACAACTGGGAACTCGACCCCATCACCCGGTCCCTGCTCGATACCGATTTTTACAAGCTGCTGATGCTTCAGTTCATCTGGAAGCATTTTCCCAATACACGCGCCACCTTTTCGCTGCAGAACCGGACCACCGCCGTGCGTCTGGGCGAGATCATCGAGTTGCACGAGTTGCGCGAGCAGTTGGAAGAAGCGAGAAAGCTGCGCTTCCACAAATCGGAGCTGATCTGGCTGGCCGGCAATACCTTCTATGGCCGCAGGGGCATGTTTGAGCCCGCCTTTCTCGAGTGGCTCGACGTGGATTTTCGGCTCTCGGACTTTGATCTCTCCGTCGAGGACGGCCAGATTTCTTTGCGCTTTGACGGGCTGTGGACCGAAACCACGATGTGGGAGATCTATTCCCTCGCCATCATCGACGAACTCAAGACCCGCGCCAGCCTGAAAAAGCTCACCGAGTTTGAACTCGACATTCTGTATGCGCGGGCCAAGACCCGCCTATGGGAAAAGATGGAGCGGCTGCGCGGCGTGCCCGGCCTGAGCCTGAGCGACTTTGGCACCCGCCGGCGGCACAGCTTTCTCTGGCACGAATACGTAGTCAAGGCGATGAGCGATGTGCTTGAAGCAAACTTCGCCGGCAGTTCCAACACCTATCTGGCCTACAAGCACGACCTTGAGGCGATCGGCACCAATGCCCACGAACTCCCCATGGCCTTGACCGCGCTGGCCGAGACCGATGAGGAAATGCGTGACGCCCAATATCGCTTCCTCGAGCTATGGCAGCAGACATACCAGGGCGAGTTGCTCATCCTGCTTCCCGACACATTCGGTACAACCCAGTTCTTGCGCGATGCGCCCGATTGGGTGGCCGACTGGACCGGCCAGCGCGTCGACAGCAAAGACCCCTTCGTTGCCGGCGACGAATACATCCAGTGGCTGGAGCAGCACGGGCGCGATCCTCGGCGTAAGCGGCTCATCGCTTCCGATGCCCTCGACGTGGATCGCATTCTCGCCCTCCATGCTCATTTCGGAGGAACCATTCGGGACGGCGCGAGCCCGGAGGATTTTCGCGCACCGAAGGACTTTTGCGATGCCGGGAAGTGGATCCCGCATCGGCGTATCCGATTCTCCAGCGGCTGGGGTACGTTTCTCACCAACGATTTCCGCAACTGCAATCCGCGCGGAGACCAGAGCTTCGATCCAGTCAGTCTCGTGTGCAAGCTTTCCGAGGTGGAGGGCCGCCCGGCAGTCAAACTCTCCGACAATTATGCGAAGGCCATGGGGCCGTCCGAGGCGATCGACCGCTACCGCGGCATTTTCGGAACCGCGGGCGTAGCCAACGTGCCCGTCGAAGCGTAAGGGCTGGGGCCACAATCATTTGAAAGGGCACGACTTCAGTGATGCCGTAAAAGCTTAAGGGTGAGTGCGGCTTTAGCCGCTTAGGGATGTCTTCCGAGTACAAGTTGAAAATATTAATAGGGATACCACACTAGTTTGACGGCGGCCCACCGGGTCCAGAAGGCGGCGCCGGCCTGTCCTTCGCCCGCAGAAACGCGACCAGTTGAGCAACCTCCTGGTCGGTGAGCGAATCCGCGAAAGGCGGCATCTTCGCGCCGCCGTCCGTGATCTGCTTGGTGACTTTTTCAGGAGGCCACGCTTTGTCGTTGCGGATATCCGCCAGCGACGGTCCCTTCTTGTTTCCGGCCAGGTCCGCGCCGTGACATTGCGGGCAGCCCTTGTCCCGATACAGAAGGGCGCCGGCCTGCTCGTCGGCTTTGCTATCGGGTGCGGCATAAACGGGAACGGCGAACGCCGCAAAAACCAGGACGATGGGAATGACCGCAATGCGGTTTGCACGAAGAATCACGAACATTATTTTCGCATGGCTCGGGGCACCGAGTCTCGCCGCCCGCCGCAGTGTACGCTGGCCAGATGGGGAGGGATGCGAGCTTCTATGCCGGCCTGCTGCGGCGCAAACTGGCCCTGCGCAATCGCATCTGGGCGCGCGGTCGGCTGCACGTAGAGAGCTATGGAGCGGAGCCCATTGTTGTGTACGCGCCTGAACACCGTTCAGACGGTGGTGCTTCCGACGCGATAGCTCGTCACGGCAACTTCTTTGATCCCGCTTATGCGGCCATCCTCTCCCGGCCGGAGTGGATGCGACGCTTCAGCAAAGTGCACGCCCAGGCTGCGCGCTCCTTGCCCAGGCCTGCGGGAGAACCGCCCCGGCGCTGGCGGGAGCTTGACTCCAGCATGAGCTCGGATGCGCTTCTGATGAATGTCTTCTGCACGCCCGGCGTGCTGGAAGCTACGTCAGTACGGAGCGTGCTCGGCGTCGAACCGCAAGCCGCTCCGGAATTCGGCTGGAAGGCGCGCGTGCCGCTCAAAAGCGGGCTTCTGGACCGCACCGAAGTGGACCTGAGGCTGGGATCCCTCTTGATCGAGGCCAAGCTCACTGAGTCGGACTTCCAGACCCGCAAGGCAGAGTTCGTCGAAGCTTACCGGGACTTCGATGATGTTTTCGATCGTGACTCTCTGCCCAGAACAAAAGTTCGCGTGGGCAGGCGGATGGAAGCGGTTGAATTTCCCGAGAACTATTCGCAGGAATACGAACCGATTGTGGAAGGTGCGCTACCGATCCCGCCCGAGTCCACACCCGCCGTAGCCGTCGCTCCTGGTTATTCGAGTTATCAACTCATTCGCAATGTGCTGGCAGCGCATGCGCATGGTTGCAACTTTTGCGTCTTGCACGACGAGCGCAGGCCCGATCTGCGCGAAGCCTGGTTCCAGGTGATGGCGGCGGTCAAGAGCGCCGAAATGCGGGTGCGATTAAAGGTGCTCACGTGGCAGGAGCTGGTGGCGTTTTTGCCGGCGGGACTTCAGGAGTTTCTGGACGTGAAGTACGGAATTGTCGCGCCCGGCATCACTCAGGATGGCTTAGTCGGGTACCCCTGATTGAACGGAAAGATCAATTCGGCCTCGGTGGGGACGGGGTTGCCATTGAGAGTCGCGGGATGAAACCGCCACGTTTTGACCGTATCCAGAACGATCTGGTCCAATCCATTGCCGATGCCCTTCACCAAGGTCGCTTCGAGCACCTCGCCGATGGCGCTCACTTTGACATCCACGACGACCTGCAACTCGGAAGCGGGAAGAAGGGAACGGTCGCTCACCGGGGGACGCGGCGAGAAAACCGGGAATGCGGGATTCGCGCTCTCTGCATCCATGCCATTGCCGGGAACTGCGTCGTGTGGCGTTGAAACAGGCGCGCCAGCAGGAGGCGCGACGTGTGCGTTGAGGGCGAGATTCGAGGAGGCAGTGTGGCTAGCCGGAGGATGCTTTTTTCGTCCCGCCGGCTGGCTGGTCGACTTGGCTTTGCTTCCACCCGGCAGGTACAGGTGGACCGGATAGTATTTGATTTCCTGCCGCACGATCGGAACATTCGAGTGCCGCGAGGAATAGAACGCCACAGTAGACACCGCGATATGCAGGGCGAGTGACAGCGCCAGGAATCTCACGCTTCTGTCTCGGAATGACACCGCAGGTCGCATCGCCGCTCCGCACCGGGACTCGCATCTCAAGTGTGCCACACTTTGGTTGCGCTCATTCGAGAGATCGATTCATCATTTCCGGGGCACGGTCGCTCGCATGGCGCCGGTGGAAATGCCGCCATCGATCAGGAGCGTTTGCCCCGTCACGTAGCGGCTCGCCTCGGCCGCGAGGAAGACGACCGCTCCGTCGAGGTCGTTAGGCTGGCCCGGACGCTTCACCGGAATGCGCTCCGTCAGATACTCGACCCAGTCCTGGTCCTGGTACATCACTTTGTTCTGTTCCGTCCGGAACCATCCCGGGGCGAGGCAGTTGACGGTGATTCCATGTTTGCCCCAGTCATCGGCGAGGCTCATCGTGAGTTGGCGGATGCCGCCCCGGCTTGCTCCATAGGGAGCAAGCCCTGCATAGCCGAAAACGCTGGTCACCGAGCCGATGTTGATGATGCGGCCGTAACCGTGCGAAATCATGCCCCGCGCCACAGCCTGGGACACAAAGAAGCTGCCCCGCAGATTGGTGTCGAGGATGAGATTCCAGTCGTCCCAGGTCACTTCAAGAGCCGGTTTACGCACATTGCAGCCGGCATTGTTGACCAGAATTTGAATTTGCCCGAAAGCCTCTTCAGCTTCCTTGACCATGTTAACGATGCTGGCTTGATCGCGAACGTCGAGCGGCACCGAAAAAGTGCGCCGCCCCATGGCGCGAATTTCCTCTTCAAATGGAGCCAGGGTTTCGCGCTTTCTGCTGGTGAGCACCAGGTCGGCTCCCGCGCGCGCCAGCGCCCGGGCGAAGTATTGCCCGAGCCCGCGGCTGGTCCCGGTCACAATTGCCACCTGGCCTGTAAGGTCGAACAGGTTCTCGCTCATGATGCCGCCCCGGCATGCGCAGCCGCTTGGTCCGCGGTCAGCACGATCTTCATCAGGTTGGGCTCATGGTCATACAGGCGCTTGAACCACTGCGGTCCGTCTTCGAGCGGAGCCACAGCGGTAATCAAGGGCTTCACCTTGATCTTGCCACTCGCCACCAGGTCGATGGCTTCGGGATATTCGCCCGCCGACGCAGCGCTCCCCTGCAGCCGGATTTGGCGCGATACGACTTTTTGCAGCGGCAGTTCTACTTTCGGCGTGATGTTGCCGATCAGGGTGACGGTGCCGCCCTTGCGCACGCTGTCAATGGCGGTTGCGATGGTTTCGTTCCGGCCCACGGCTTCAAGCACAACATCGGAGCCCACCCCGCCGGTTTGCTGCAATATTTCTTGCGTGAGTTCGCCGCCGGAGAGGTTAAATACGCCATCGTTCCCGAGAGAGCGGGCGAGATTCAAACGAGTCGCATCGATGTCGGCGATCATCACTCGTGCGGCGCCCACGGCGCGTGCGGCCTGCATGGTCAGCAGACCGATCATGCCCGCGCCGATCACCAGCACGGTCTGTCCTTTTACGTCGCCCGTGACATGTACCGCGTGCAGTGCTACCGAGACCGCCTCGAGCATCGCCGCTTCAGGGAACGACATCGCTTCAGGAAGGCGGTAGAGGATCCGTTCCGGAACGGCGATGTATTCGGCGAACGCGCCGTGTCGGCGGTAGTCGCCGCAGGATACCCCGATAACCTCGCGCCGGTCGCAGAGATTGACTTCTCCGCGCTTGCAAAACGCGCACTCGCCGCAATAGACGGTCGAATCAAAGGTGACACGATCACCCGGCTTGAATCCGGAGACACCCGCTCCGGTGGCCGCAACGATGCCCGCGGCCTCATGGCCCATGACGATTGGAGGGATTCGGCGTCCCGACGTACCGTCATAGCCATGCACGTCGCTGCCGCAGATTCCACAAGCCGCGACGCGGATCAGGACCTCGCCTGGGCCGGGTTTCGGCTCCGGGAAATCGGTCAGTTCCAGTTGCAAATATTCCTTCAGGAGCAGCGACTTCATGGAATTCCCCCGGATGCGCAAATAACAAGTCTCTTTGCGCAAACACCGATTTTACAACCGGGTGGGGGAACCTTGCTTCGCTCGTGAAAACGGCTACTTCATTCTAAGGGCGGTGAAGTGCCCCTCGGCGTCCTTGTGCGGAAGCGTCCAGAGCTTATAGCTGTTGAAGAGGAACTGGCCTCCCAGGACCAGCAGCCAGATCCAGAGCGCGAAGCGCAGGGGCCGGCGAGGGATGTGCGTGCTGAGAAGCGTCCCGCTGACGGCGCCCACGATGCCTCCGGCGATGAGTTGCAGCAGGAGCGTCGAATCCGACGATGGCGTGAACCAGTGCGCGCCGCTGCCAATCAGCGACACCACAAAGCCGAAGGCGATATCGGTGCCCACCACCTGTGCCGGCGCGAGCGGCGTCAGGCTGAGGAGTGCGGCCGATCCGAGCGCGCCTGCCCCGGCAGAGGAGAAGCCTACCTCCGCGCCCACAGGAAACATGAGCCACGAAAGCCAATGGCTGCGGTCTTTCACCTCGGACCGTTGGCCCATTGGTCGAAACGAAAACAGGATCTGCCAGCTTGACGTCGCGACGAGGATGATGCCAAGCAGTAGATTCACTACGTTCTCGGAGCCTGCGGTCACCAGTTGCTTGAGAACGAGAGAGCCGATCAGCACCCCTGGCGCGCCCCCCAGCAGCATGTATCCCAGGGTGCGCCAGGCGATGTTGCCGCGCATCGCCTGTGCCGGAACCAGGATCAGCTTGACCGCTGCCGAGAACATCAGGCCGATACTCACCGCGACGGGCGCCGGCACTCCCAGGAACAGCACCAGGATGGGAACTGTGATGGTGCCCGCACCAACGCCAGTAAGCGTGATGAACAGCGCGATGATGAATCCAATGACGTACTGCATCCGGTTCTCTCAGTTCCTCGTCAGCGGGCCGGCGCTGCTTCAATGTGGATACCGCATTCCACCTTGCGTCCGGACCAGCGGCCCGAGCGCGGATCGTTGGGATCGAGCGGTAGCGTGGTACATGGCTCGCAGCCGATCGACGAATATCCACGCTCATACAGCGGCAGCAGGGGAATGGAAAGCTGCTCGCAGGCATACCACACGTCGCGCGTGGTCCACGCGGCGAGTGGCGCCAGCTTGAGCACTTGCTTTCCGCCCGGCAGCGTGAACAACGCAGACTCCTCCAGCGCGGCGCGGCTTTTGGCCTGTTCGCGTCGCAGGCCTGTGAGCCAGACGCGGTACTGGGCAACAGCCTTGAACAGCGGTTCGACCTTGCGCAGCTTGCAGCACTGGTCGGGAGCGGACTGATACAGAAGGCCGTGCTCCGCTTCCTGCTCGGCCACCGTCTTTTCAGGAAGCAGGTTGATCAGATTCAGATGCCATTCGCTCGCAATACGGTCGCGGTATTCATAGGTCTCGCGAAAGTGGTAGCCCGTATCCAGAAAGAAGACGGGAATGTTCGGGTCCAGCTCCAGGGCCAGTTTGGTGAGCAGAACGTCCTCGGCCTGAAAGCTGCACGTGAGGCAAACGTCGCCGTGGCCAATGATCGCGTTGCGCAGCGCGGTGCGGACGTTGTTCAGCTTTTCCTGAACCTCTGCGTTGATTTCGACTGTGCTCATTAGAGTCCTGCTCCCTCTGTGTCGAATAGGATCTTTTCCTGGTGTAGCAGCCGATGCACAGCCGCGATCGCCGCGCTTGGATCGCCCTCGCCGAGAACCAGTTCGCGGTCATGAATGCGCGCAGTCAGCTCGTCGCTGTCGCGGATGGTGGCCAACAGAACGAGCAGACCCGATTCTGCCTGCAGCCGCGCGAACGCTTCGAGGAGGCCGGGCTGGCTGGCAAACATGGCATCACTCGTATCGACGCGCTGCGTGATCACCCCGGCGATGAAGAGCGAGCGCTCGATAGCGTCGATCAGGGCCGCCGGTCCGTCAAGCACAAGTGCGCCGCCCAGGTGGCCCCAGCGTGCGGCACGTTCGCTCGCAGTGACGCGCCCCGTTTCAGACGCAAACTCATCTTCGCCGTCCGAAGTGTCGGGGTCCGCTGAAATGATCATCCCGGCAGCGACGGTGCTATTGGTTTTGGGGTCAATCAGGATGAATGCACCGGTAGCACGATTTTCCGCATACCGGTCGATGGCGATGGGTCGCAGCAGGTTGAGCCGGACGACACCGATGTCATTCATCGCGAACGTCTGCGCGGGCTCATGGGCCAGCGTGCCCACGTCGGTCCGATGCTGAATCGACGGGATGAACGCGGGAACGGTGTGGCTGGTGTGCTTGAGCAGATAGCGCCGATTGAGCTCGAGAGGGGTCTGATTCATCCACACCAGCGCGGCCGTGGCGTTTTTGGTCACAGTCGCCGGAGATGTTGAGGCGACGATAAGATCGCCCCGGCTGATGTCGACTTCATGATCGAGAACCAGCGTCACCGACAGCGGAGCGGCAGCTTCGTTCAGGTCGCCATCCCAGGTCACGATGCGTTCCACATGGGCTGTGTGGCCGGACGGGAGCACCGTGATCGCATCGCCAGATCGGATTGTTCCCGAGGCGATCTGGCCGGAGAATCCGCGAAATGTGTGGTCCGGCCGCAGCACACGCTGTACCGGAAAGCGAAACGGGGCTGTATGGACGGCATGCGAGGGTGGAAGCAATTCGAGCAGCTCAAGCAGCGACGGCCCGTCGTACCACGGCATCGTTGCAGACTCATCTCCGGCTCCGCTTGCGGCGCGGTGTACGACGTTGTCGCCCTTTAAAGCACTGACGGGAACGAAGCTCGCTTCGACCGGATTCCCGGTATCGGCCGCGATCTGCTCCAGCACCTGCCGAAAGTCGCGTTCGATCGTGCGGAACACGTCTTCGTTGTAGCCGATCAGGTCCATCTTGTTTACGGCGACGATTATGTGGCGCACGCGCAGCAGGGAAGCGATGTAGGCATGCCTGCGCGACTGCACCAGGACACCTTTGCCCGCATCGATAAGAACGACGGATGCATCGGCAGTCGATGCGCCCGTAGCCATATTGCGCGTGTACTGCTCATGCCCCGGAGTGTCGGCGATGATGAATTTGCGCCGTGCTGTAGAGAAGTAGCGGTATGCGACATCGATGGTGATGCCTTGTTCGCGCTCGGCACGGAGACCGTCGGTGAGCAGCGCGAAATCGATCTGTCCGGGAGCGGTTGTGCCTTTGCCTTCGATCGACCGCACCTGGTCTTCATAGACGGACTGCGTATCGTAGAGGAGCCGCCCGATGAGCGTCGATTTGCCGTCGTCGACACTGCCCGCCGTCGAAAAGCGAAGCAGGTCTTTCTCGCGCTCCTCATCGAGAAATTCGCTGATGGAGAAACCGGGGGCGGTAAGAGCCGGCATTTAGAAGTAGCCCTCCCGCTTCTTGATCTCCATCGAGCCTTCCTGGTCGTGATCGATGGCGCGGTTGGCGCGTTCCGATGAATGGAACGAAAGGAGCTCCGCGATGATGTCCGGAATGGTCTCCGCATTGGAGCGAATGGCGCCGGTGCACGGGCTGCAGCCGAGGGAGCGAAGGCGTGATTTGACCAGTTGTGGCTGCTCCCCGGGAAGCGCAACGAATTCCTGTTCGATGGGCAGCAACGCATCGCCACGCACGTACATCGGCCTTTCCTTGGCGAAATAGAGATCGACCACCGGAATGTTTTCCTCGTGGATGTACTGCCAGACGTCCATCTCCGTCCAGTTGGAGAGGGGAAAAACGCGAATACTTTCCCCGGGGTGGATGCGCGCATTGTAGAGATTCCACAACTCGGGGCGCTGGTTCTTCGGATCCCATTGGCCAGCCGAATCGCGGAAGGAATAGATCCGTTCCTTGGCTCGCGATTTCTCCTCATCGCGCCGCGCCCCCCCGAACGCCGCATCGAAGTTGTAGTGGCGCAAAGCGTCGAGCAGAGCCTGGGTCTTGAGCAGTCCGCAACAGCGCTTGGTGTCGAGCACGATCGGATTGGTCCCCGCCGCGATCGCGGGCTCGTTCCGCCAGACCAGCAGTCGGGCGCCGACGCTGCGCGCCATCTCGTCGCGGAAAGTAAGCATCTCGCGGAACTTGAAGCCGGTATCGATGTGGAGAAGAGGGAAGGGAATCGGACCCGGGTAAAACGCCTTCTGCGCCAGGCGAAGCATGACCGACGAATCCTTGCCGATGGAGTAGAGCATAACGGGACGCTCAAACTCGGAGGCCACTTCGCGAATGATGTGAATGCTCTCGGCCTCGAGAAGACGAAGATGGCTCAGGCGCGGCTGGCTCACGTTCGGCGGGCGCGCCGAGGCGGCTTGTGGGTTGGGCAACGATGCTTCCTGTTCGGCGACCGGCATACAGACCTCTTAGCAATGGAGGATACTGAAAGCCGGATTACGGGAAGATGAGAAGACTGACCCGGCGCATCAGTTACGGGTGCGTCTTTCGGATCGAATGTGTCAGGATCGAGAGACTAGAATGTACACCCGTCGAAGTTGTTCGAGGGGCGACAACAGAAGCGGCTTTGGGCAGCGCGGATCATCTGTGTGGTTGATACTACCAGAGTCGCAGGCCGGACACAATCTTGCGCAACAACAAGGTACCAGCGGAAATGCCGTGCCCGGCCCGACTCAGAGGATTGGATGCGACAGCTTCTGCAAGGATTCGTGGCTCTGGTGAGGGCTACTTGCGGTCAAGGCGGAACGCCGCCGCCTGGAAGTCTCCTTTGAAGCCATCGTCCATATCGAGACCGTGGTTCATCCAGAACGCCCCGCTCGCCGACTGCGGCAATCCCGGGCTAGTTTTTCCTTCGATCGGCGTGAGCGCGTAGTTGGCCGCCGGGTCCAGTCCCTTCAGCTTGAGCCGTGGGAACCCGCGCCCTTGCTCAGTGGAATGAATGAACGCGAATACCACCGACTGGCTCTTGTCGTGGTTTACCGTTTGCGTTGCCGAGAATTCGCTGCCGTTGCGCGGCGAAATCAACCGATACAGGTCCCCCTGCACGATCGTCCGTTGCACCTGGTGGTAGGCGGCAATCAGGCGCTTGGCCGTGGCCATCTCGTCATCGTTCCATTTGGAAATATTGGCGCCGATGCCGAGCGAGCCCTGCATCGAGCTGAGCATGCGATAGGCAACCGAGGTCGTGCGCCGCTGACCGTCCAGATCATGCGGCGAATCCGTCACCCATGCCATCATGACCTGCGGCGTATATGCATACGTGAAGCCGTCCTGTTGCGTGAGGCGATCGAAGGGATCGGTATTATCCGAGGGCCAAACTTCGTCGGTGTAACGCATAATGCCCAGGTCAACCCTTCCGCCGCCGCCCGAACAGGATTCGATTTCCAGTTTGGGATGGCGTTTCGCCAAGTCGACAAGAATGCTGTACAGGTTACGAATGAAATCGACGTAAACCCGCTTCTGTTCCGCGGCGGGCAGCTGGTCCCAGCCGGGCTCGCTCCAGTTGCGGTTATAGTCCCACTTGAGAAACGCAATGTCGTTTTCGGTCACCAGCTTGTCGAGAAAGCCCAGTATGTAATCGCGCACGTCGGGGCGCGCGAGATTCAGGACCATTTGGTTGCGCTGCTCGGTCCGTGGGCGGCCTGGAAAGTTCAGTACCCACTCGGGATGCTGACGATAGAGGTCGGAATCCGGATTGACCATCTCCGGCTCTACCCAGAGGCCGAAATCCATGCCCAGGGAGTGAACCTTGTCGATCAAGGGCTTCAGCCCATGGGGGAACTTCTGCTGATTGACATACCAGTCGCCGAGGCCGGCGTGATCGTCTTTGCGCTGCCCGAACCAGCCGTCATCCATCACAAAGCGGTCAACGCCCAGGGCGGCCGCCTTTTCCGCGAGCGCCGTCTGTCCTGCCTCATCGACGCGAAACTCCGTGGCTTCCCACGAGTTATAGATCACCGGCCGCGGTTTGGGCGGATTCTCCTGGCCGGGACGGTGGGGCAGCACGTTATCGATCTCGAAATGATGCAGGAGCCGCGAAGCGCCGCCCAGCCCCTGGTTGGTATACCCTCCGTAAAACACGGGAGTTTCGAGCGACTGGTTGGGATGGAGCACGTAGCCAAAATCGAACGGATTGAATCCGCCCGTGACGCGGATCGCGTCAAGCTGATCCTGCTCCACAGTGATGCGCCATGAGCCGCTCCATGCCAGCGCGCCGAACCACACCTCGCCCTGGTCCTCGCTCGGTGCGCCCGCCTGCATTGCGAACCACGGGTTGGCCTGATTACCCGTTGTGCCACGCCGGCTCTCGAGAACGCGTTCACCCGGATGAAGCGTCTCCTGGGTCAAGTTCCACTCGCCTGCCCAGCGGCCGGTGAGGTAATTCAGCGTATAGTGCGCAGGAGGCAGCGCCCACGCTGCCGCGGCCGCCTGTTCGATCGTGACCGGCTGCGATTCGCGATTCTCGATGGTCGCCGAACGGGCCAGGATTCCGCTTGTCGCATCGATCGTGTAGTGCAGCGTTACGTATACTTTGCGAGAGATATCCTTAAGCGTCACTTCAAGGCCGTCAGATTTGACCGTGTGACCCTCATAGTGCAGCACCAGGTCCCGGTTGCCGTCGGCGAAGCTGATCTTGAGCGCCGGTTCGACAAAGAGCCCTGAGCCCCAGCCCGCATATTCCTGAGGCGTGTTTGTGTAGGGCGAGTCAAACGATGCCCATTCCCTCTTGGGTTGAGGCTGCGGAAGTGCGTCTCCCTCGGTCAGCCGTCCGCCCCAGTAGATCTGTTGCAATTCGCCCCGCGGGTTCACGCCAAAAATATAGGAAGTGCCCCCGCCGTCGAGGCGGAACACTTTGGATGTGGAGTCAAATGAGGCGTGGGCGGGCTGCGCGGAAAGAGCTGAGGCGGCCATGAGAAGCGGTACGGCAAGAAGGCTGGACACAACCGGCGACAGCTGCATTGAAATCGTTTTCCTTGGAGGGCGCATAGGGCTCGTCTTTTGAATGCGCTGGCAATAATAGCACCTTGTCAGCGGGCCAAACGATATTGGGTAGAAGAGATGACCAATACGACCGTTTTCGAGACTCCGCGAATTCCCGACAGAAACACATTCCCTATTGCTTTTTCGCTATGATAGGGTGTGTTCGACTGATTACGGACCAAGGTGACATACATGACCGTTGCAGCCGTAGCTTCCCCCTCCCTGAAATTCCTCGACGACCGATGGGACCCTGCCATCGCCCAAAAACTCGACGAGCCCGAGCTGTTGCGTTATCGATCCAACCTGCTCGGCTCCGACTTGCGCCTGACCAATTTTGCCGGGGGCAACACCAGTTCCAAGATCGACGAGGTCGATCCGCTCACTGGTGAAACGGTGAAAGTCCTTTGGGTAAAGGGGAGCGGCGGCGATCTCGGCAGCATCAAGCGCAGCGGATTTGCCACTCTCTACATGGACAAACTGTTGGCGCTCGAACACCTCTACCGCGGCCAGGACACTGAAGACGCCATGGTGGACATGTATGCGCTCTGCTCCTTCCGCAACAACCCCGTAGCATCCTCGATTGACACGTCGCTGCACGGCTTCCTGCCGTTTCCTCATGTGGACCACCTTCATCCGGACTGGGGCATTGCCCTTGCGGCTTCGGCCAACGGCAAAGAAAAGATGGAGCAGTTCAACCGCGAATTCGATCACCTGCTGATCTGGATTCCCTGGCAGCGTCCCGGTTTTGAGTTGGCCATGATGCTCAAGCGCGCGGTCGAGAAGAACCCCGACTGCGACGGAATTGTTCTCGGCGGCCATGGCCTGTTCACATGGGGTGAAACGCAGCGCGAGTGCTACGTGAACACCATCACCATCATCGATCAACTTGGCCAGTTCATCGCCAATCACGGCCAACGCAAAGGCGAGGTCCGCTTCGGAGGCGAGGCAGGGAAGTCGCGGCCCAACCGCCACGAACTGGCGACTGAGATTCTTCCCTTCCTGCGTGGGCGCGTGAGCGTGCAGCGCCGCTGGATCGCCAGCTTCAGCGACCACGAAGACGTCCTTGGCTTTGTGAACTCTGCGCATGCCCGGGACCTGGCTTTTCTGGGGACGAGCTGTCCCGACCACTTCATCCGCACCAAGATTCGCCCCATGTTTGTTCCCTGGTCCGAAGACGAGGATGTGGCGACGCTGAAGAACCGCATCGAGTCAACCTTGGCGGATTACCGCGAGCAATATCGCAGCTATTATCAGGCCCATGCCGTGCCCGACTCTCCGGCCTTGCGCGATGCCAGCCCCACCATCGTGTTGATCCCGGGGTTGGGCATGTTCAGCTTCGGAAAGAACAAGACCGAGGCCCGCATTACCGGCGAGTTTTATACCAACGCTATTCATGTGATGGAGGGCGCGAGCCTCCTCGATGAGGGCGAAGTTTCGGGGTCCAAATCGAGCATCGTCCCCCAGTGCGGCGAAGGCATGGACCCAACGACTTTCAAAGTCTTCACCAACTATGTGGCCATGCCGCTGAGCGAGGCGTTCCGTATCGAGTATTGGGCTCTCGAAGAGGCGAAGATTCGCCGCCAGCCGGCGGAGAAGGAACTTAGCCGGGCCATCGTCGTCGTGGTCGGCGGCGGTAGCGGAATCGGCCGCGAAGTTGCTCTGCTCGCCGCCGCGCGTGGTGCGCACGTGATGGTTGCGGACCGCGATCTCGGCGCAGCCGGAAAAGTATCGGATGAACTCGCCAAAATCATCTCGAAGGAATCGGTGGCATCGGCAGGTGTCGACATTCGCAGCCGTGACGCCATCGCCAACGCTCTGAAGGCCACGATTGCGGCGTTTGGGGGCGCCGACATCCTCATCAACACCGCGGCCATGTTCCCGTCTTCAGCCGACGGGATCATCTCCGAAGCCCAGTGGGCCATGACCCTCGATGTGAACGTCACGGCGAACTACCTGCTCTGCGATGAAGCTGCGAAGATTTTCAAGGCGCAGGGACTGGATAGCTCCATCGTGTTGACCAGTTCGGCCAACGCCGTTGTGCCCAAGCGCGGAAGTGAAGCCTACGACGTGAGCAAGGCCGCCCTCAGTCACCTTGTGCGCGAACTGGCTGTAGGACTGGCTCCCAAAATTCGGGTGAACGGCATCTGTCCCGCGACTGTAGTGAAGGGATCGACAATGTTCCCGCGCGACCGGGTCCGTGCCTCGCTTGCGAAGTACAACATCCCCTTCGACGAGTCGATGACCGACGAGGACCTCCGCGGATTGCTGGCCAACTTCTACGCCCAGCGGACGCTGACCCACCAGCCCATCGATCCCGTGGACTGCGCGGAAGCGATTCTGTTTCTGGCCGGTGCGCGTTCCCGCTGCACATCGGGCCACCTTATTCCTGTCGATGGCGGCTTGCCTGAGGCGTTCCTGCGGTGACTGAACCGGGCATGCCGTCCAACAGCCATGCGGAGACGCGCGCCCGCATCGCCATCGATCTGGGCGCCGAGAGCTGCCGCGTCTCGCTGTTGCGGTGGCGCGAGGGGCGGCCCCAGATTGATCTCGTTCACCGCATTCCCAACGGGCCGATTCATGTGGAGGGTTCACTGCGCTGGCCTTTCGACAAAATACTCGCCGGGCTCGAAGAAGGCTTGCGCAAAGCCGCACACGCGGCGCCGGAAGGCGTTGCGTCAATTGCCGTGGACGGCTGGGCGGTGGACTATGTGCGTCTGGGTGAAAACGGCAAACCGCTGGCCAACCCGCACTGCTATCGCGACGAGCGCACCATCGCCACCAAGGAAGCGGCAGACAAACTCGCCTTGCCTGACTGGATGTTTCGACATGCGGGCGCGCAGCCATTGCGAATCAATACCGTCTATCAGTTGCTCGCCGATCCGGCTGACGGCATCGATCCGCGTGCGCCCTGGATCAACCTGCCCGAATACGTAACTTATCACCTGGGTGGCCGCCGGGTGGCGGAGTACACCAACGCTACCCACACTGGTCTCGTGGATATCGAGACCGGCAACTGGTCTGAAGGGCTGATGAAGCTGCTCGATCTGCCCCGGGAAGCTGCTGCGCCGATTGTCCCCGCTGGAACGGTGGTTGGAAAGCTCGCCGGACCGATTGCAGAACTGCCTGCTTTCCGCGAAACGGAACTCATTGTTCCCGCCTGTCACGACACGGCTTCTGCCATTGCGGGAATTTCCACGGACCTCGACGGCACCGCCTACATTTGCTCTGGAACATGGTCCCTGGTGGGCACATGGGTCCCCGCCCCGATCATAAGCAACGAAGCTATGGAGGCGGGCTTCACCAATCAGGGCGCCGCCGGCGGCGGATTCTGCTTTCACACCAATGTGAACGGTATGTGGATTCTGAAACAGTGCCTGGAAAGCTGGCGCAAGGATGGACGGACATGGGAGTTGCCGGAGCTGATCCGGTTGGCGGCGGCGCGCCAGGATTTTCCCGGCATCGTGAACGTGGATGCGGCGCCCCTGTTGCTCGATGACGATATGCCCGCGCGGTTAAATGAACAACTTCGCTTGAACGGCTTCGAGATGATTGAAGACTCCGCCGGCAGTGAGCCCCTCTTTGCGCGCACCATCTTCGAGAGCCTTGCCAGCCGCTATGCTTCGGCGTTGCGCAGCCTGGAGCAGATGCTGGACAACAGCATCCGGCGTATTCATATTCTGGGCGGCGGCAGCCTGAATCAATTGCTCACCCGGCTGACGGCAGAACACACCGGACTCCCCGTAGAGACCGGCAACGTGGAGAGCTCGACGGTGGGCAACTTCGCGGTGCAACTGGCTGCGGCCGAGGCGCTCGGCGGTCCGGTGCAGCGCGATGCGGTGCGCCAGTGGGCCGAACGGCTTTGTGAAAGTCGTGAGTGCGGTCCGGCTCCCAGCCTGGAGAGAGAGCCGGCTTGACAAGAATCGTTGGTTTGGTCGCGACTGGCCCGCATGCGTCGTAACAACTGCCCCCGAACCCCTTGTGCATCAGAGTGACCCGTTCGTAGTGAGATCCAGGGTTTTTAACTTACTTGCCAAAGCGCAATGCTTATGTTTCGCCTCAATAGATAATCTTTCTCATCATCCGTCCCGTCTTTCCCTGGGGAGGGCTCGACCCGGCGGGTGTTCGGCTCCTCGGGGCGATGTTCCGAGGGGCCGCAATCAAATCTGTGAGTTCGTTCGTGGGACTTCGATCGTCCTCCGATCACCTTCTTCATTGATCCGATAGTCGAATGCGCACTTCCCAGGTGTCCCGACGCTCTCTGAATCTTTCGAGATGCTACCCTGTTGGTGTGTGGCCCCGTAGCTCAGATGGATAGAGCATCGGTTTCCTAAACCGCAGGTCGGCTGTTCGAATCAGCCCGGGGTCACCACCCGCTACTTGCGTCCAATGCCATGGTTCAGAAGCTATGGCTCTTTTTTGACTTCCTTACGCCCCGGCCTTTATAAATGTTGATGTCATCGAAGATCATTTGATGACACGGTGGTCGCTCGCAAGACGAGCGATCGAATTTTCCACAGTAATCGCCTGGATGTTCGGGAAGGCGGTGTAATTCCGCCACTGCCCCGCAACTGTGAGCGCACCTGCCTCCTGGGCCGTCGTTTTGGCCGGGGGTAGGACACCAGTCCGGACCTTTCCGCGCGCGCGGAAGGCCCGTTCGCCACTGAAGATGAGCTGCTTGGCTCGACTTTGGGAAGGTGGCTGGAGAAGGCGCAAGTCAGGAGACCGGTCCTCGGCGCCCAAACCGCTTGCGTTCCGAGGGGAACGAAGGAGCCAGGATGCCTTCTGCATTTCCGCGCGGTCGATCTGCCCGCCTTTTTGCTCGTTTTTCCGGCCTGTCCATATGGCCCACAATCATCCTGTTGATGTTTGCATTCCGTTTCATCGGCGCCGCCAATGCTGCGTCTGTGCGCGGAGTCGTCACCGATATTTCCGGCGCCAGGGTCAAGGGCGCCACCGTCGCGCTCCTCAACAAGGGGCAGGTCACCGGGTCCGCGGTTTCCGGTGCCGACGGCAGCTACCAGATCCTCACCGGACTTACCGGGCGGTTCTTCATCGTCGTATCCGCGAAGAATTTTCGCCAACTGGAAACCCCTGGCTTCTACGCCGGCCGGCTTGACTCCATCGAGCGCAACATGGTCCTCGAACCCGCGTGGGTGCGCGAGTCGATCGTTGTTACCGCCACCGGTACGCCCACGCCACAGGCTCAAACCAGCTCTGCAACCAGCGTCCTTGGCGCCGTGGACCTTGCCACACGGGACGACATGGTTAGCGCTTTGCGCCTGATGCCCGGTACCGCTTCGGTGCAGATTGGACAGCGAGGCTCTCAGGGTTCTCTGTTCATTCGCGGCGGCGATTCTGATGACAACAAGGTCCTCGTTGACGGCGTCAGCGCCGGAGACCTGGGTGGCCGTTTCGATTTTGGAACCCACACAACGACCGGCGTTGAAAGAGCAGAGGTGTATCGCGGGCCGAATTCGAATCTCTATGGTGCGGATGCGGCCAGCGGCGTCGTCAGTCTCACTACGCCCCGCGGCACCACCAGCTTTCCGTCGCTGTTTCTCGCCGCCGATGGGGGCAATTTCTACACCTCCCATGAGGAGGCCCAGCTCGCTGGAAGTTACAACAAGTTTGACTACCTGGGTGCCTTCAGCTGGTTCCAGACTGACAATGACCTGCCCAACGATCAGTACCATGTGGCCACGTCGGCAGGCAATTTTGGCTGGCAACCCAACGGGACCACGCAGATTCGCGGCACCGTCCATTGGGGAGTCTCCAGCGTGGGCGTCCCCAATGCCTGGAACTTTTATCATGTGACCGATGAGGCCACGCAGAAAGATCAGGACCTCTACGTGGGAGGCTCCATCGACAACCAGACCACGGCCGACTTCCACAACTTCGTGCGTTACGGCCTGGCCCGCAAGCGGGAACAGTTTTCGTTGTGGACTCAAAGCGGCAGCGGCGACTTCGACGCCTTTGGCGACAGCCTGGGCTACCCGGTTACCATTACCGGCGCGAACGGATATTCCACAAGCGGGCAGGCGGTGCTTGACTATGCCCAGACCTATCCGTTTCAGGACCAGCTCGTTTCCAATCGCGATGACGTCGTCTACCAGGGCACTTACCGTTTCACGCCCCACCTCTCCGCGCTGGCCGGTTTTCGTTTCGAAGACGAACGCGGCGTGCAGAACGTGCCCTCCTACGCGACCCACGACGTGACCGAGCGAACCAATTACGACTACCTGGCCGGCGTGCAGGGAGATTTCAAGGGCAGGTTCTTTTACACCCTCGGCGGCAGCCTCCAGCATTATTCGCTGTTCGGCGTGCAAACGTCTCCGCGCGCGGGCGTTACCTATTACGCGCTCAAGCCGCGTCATGGAGTCTTCAGCGGAACGCGCGTCCTCTTCAATTTTGGGGATGCGGTGCGTGAGCCCACCCTCACCGATGAGAACGGCTCCCTCTACCGGTTCCTTGAGCAGAATGGCGATCAGGCCATAGCTGCCCAATTGCACATCGGCCCCCTGGCTGCTCCCACGGTCCGGACCTACGAGGGCGGATTCGAGCAGGCCTTCCTGAGTCAGCGAATCATTTTCCGTACCAGCTATTTTCACAACCAGTTCGGAAAACAGATTGAATACGTCGGCGGCCGGCTGCTGCCCGACCTGGTTCCGGGCCTGACTCCGGATGAGCAGCAGGAACTGATCGACGCACTCGGCTTTTACTATACGAACGATTATGGGCTCACCGTAAACACCCAGGCATTTCGCGCCCAGGGAGTTGAAGCAACCGTCGAAGGAGGAATCGGTGCGAACATCTTCCTGAGAGGCGGATACACTTACCTTGATGCTGTAGTGCAACACTCGTTCAATAGCGACAATGAGGCGCTGGCCGGTGGTTTCGCCCCCACCTATAACGGCATTCCAATCGGCGCCATTTCACCGCTGACCGGGGCAAGGCCCTTCCGCCGTCCGCCGCATACCGGCTTCTTTACCGCGACCTACGCCACCTCCAAGGTCGCAGTTCAGTTTGCCTCCGCATTCGTGAGTCGCAGCGACGACTCAACCTACCTCGAATATGCCGATGCCAACGGCGGGAACAGCCTTCTGCTTCCCAATCGCAACCTGGACTATGGATTCGCCAAGCTCGATCTTGGGGGAAGCTACCAGCTCTACTCGTGGTTGAGCCTGTACGGCCAGGCCGACAACCTGACCAACGATCAGCATATCGCGCCCCTCGGCTATCCCAGTCTGCCGATGAACTTCCGCGCCGGTCTCAAGGTGGCGCTCGGGAAGGGAAGCCGGTAGAGGTTGTCGTCAAGACCGGGCCCCTCCGCGTGCGATCCGCGTAACGGGGCTCGAACCATCCCCTTACACGACCTCCGGGCACTCAGTTCGCCTCCTGTTTTCACCCCATTTTCAACAAGTATCAGCTTGGCGTGTTCGTGTAGAAATATTTTTTCCTTTGGAAATCGATACCACCTGTCTCAAACTATTCCTGTCTCAGGCTCTCTATTTTCCCAGTGATGTTCTCCGGGTCCGTCTTACTTCACACATCGCATGCCCTGGCATCAAGCTGCTGAAAGGCTTCATGCACGCAAATATCAAGCAACCGGCAAATTGCGAGGTACTATGAAACTGGCTTTTTGGAGGCGTGTTGTATGGTGCGGTCTGTTGGCCCTGGCCGTATTGATCAGTTGCAGGCCTATCCTGGCCCAACAGACTCTCGGCTCTTTAAATGGCACCGTGGTGGATCCATCGGGTGCCGCCGTTTCCGGGGCAACGGTGTCTGTCATCAACTCGGCAATTAACGTTACCCAGACAACCACAACACAGCACACCGGGTTCTTCCAGATCTTCAACTTGCCGATTGGAACCTACGATGTGAAGGTGAGTTTGCCGGGATTCGAGACCACCGAACTGAAAGGAATCACCGTCCAGGAGGCTCGAGCGACCACGGTCAACGCAACGCTCAAGATCGGGCAGGCTTCCGAATCCGTTGAGGTGACGGCAACGCCCCTTCTCAATGCGACGGACGCCACGAACGGTTACACGCTCGACAGCGCGCAGATCGACGTGACTCCCTTAGCGACGGGGAGCTTTACCCAGGTCGCGATCCTTTCGCCGGGAGTGAACGCGGAGTTGCTGTCGAACCTTGATTCGAATGCCGGCCTCGGCAATCAGCCGATCTGGGC
>Ga0206912_1090_pt1 | contig 26366 bp, 28 predicted proteins | sample Alteio_BWOrgHeat_75_FD_152933 | JGI IMG/M metagenome (GOLD analysis project Ga0206912, IMG submission 152933) | Enriched cells from forest soil in Barre Woods Harvard Forest LTER site, Petersham, Massachusetts, United States -... | ecosystem: Environmental > Terrestrial > Soil > Temperate forest >... | reverse complement strand
ACTGGGTAAAAGCTTGGCCAAAAGTGCCAGCAAAAGCCCCGTTAGTAACCTGCAAAACAGGCACTAAAAGAAAAACCAGAACTAAAAAACGAAGAGAAAATTTTCTCATGTGTATAGCCTCTATAGTAGCACACTATTCCCCGCTCTTCATCATCTTAAGAAAAGTTTCGTGTGGAATATTGACTGTTCCTTCAGCTTTCATGCGCTTCTTACCTTCTTTTTGCTTCTTCCAAAGCTTCATTTTTCGTGTTCTGTCTCCTCCGTACATGTGCTGGGTGACATTTTTCTGCATGGCAGGAAGAGTTCTTGAGGAAATAATGCGGCCAAGTCCATAACCCTGAATCTTGGTAGCAAACATCTGCCTAGGAAGAATACCGAACAGTTTTTCCACCGCTTTCTCTGCCTCAATCTCTACCCGACGGGTCGCTACCACTCGGGAGAAAGCCGGTACCACCTCGTCTGCAAGTAAAATATCCAATCGTCTGACATCTGCCGGAAGCATGCCGTCAAACTCATATGAAAGCGAGGCAAAACCGGAAGAAACGCTTTTAAGTTCATCAAAAAAGTTGCGCATGAGCTCGCGAAGCGGCATCCGGACAGTAAGAGCGGTTCGCCCATCGCCGAAAGTTTCTGTGTCCCCGACTTCTCCTTCATGCTCGTAAAGCATGGGCATAAGATTGCTGACGTAAGCCGAAGGCGTAATAATTTTCATTTTCACCCAAGGTTCCATCACCTTGGCGATATCGTGGTCATCTGGAAAAAGCGTGGCGGAATAGACGGTTATTTTTTTGCCGTTTCGAAGCTCGACTTCATAGGTGATCGAAGGCGTAGCAATAATGAGTTCAAGCTGGAATTCGCGTTTCAAACGTTCGGCAATAATTTCAAGATGTAAGAGTCCGAGGAAACCGCAGCGGAAACCGCGACCGAGCGAACCCGAAGCTTCTTCTTCATACGCAAAAGATGAATCAGAAAGCCTTAGTCTCCCAAGTGCTTGGCGGAGCATGTCGAAATCATCTTGGCTTTCAGGATAAATAGAAGCCCAGACAACCGGTGCCGGTGACATGTATCCGGGAAGTTCGGGTAGCGGATTTTTAAGCGAAGTCACGGTATCTCCGACGGAGGCAATACCCGGCTTCTTGATACCGGTCACGATGTAGCCAATCTCCCCTGCTGAAATAAATTCCCGCGGTTCTTCGTCGGGCGCAAAAATTCCCACTTCAAGCGCAGTAAATTTTTCATTGGCAATTTTAAAAAGGAGCGGAGAATTTTTACTAATCTGTCCGTCGATTACTCGCACATACACGATAACGCCTTTGTGAGTTGAATACTGAAAATCAAAAATAAGTCCGCGGAAGCTCGGACTGTCTACTATTTCTTCTTTTGGGGCCGGCACTCGGATGATGATCTGCTCGAGGAGGTGTGCAACGCCCTCGCCGGTCTTTCCCGAGGTCTCGAGGATGTCTTCTGCTTTGCAGCCAAGAAGCTTGATCACTTCCTCTTTTACTTCAGCAATTCGGGCAAGCGGGGAATCAATCTTACTAAGCACTGGAATAATCGTCAGTCCTGATTCCCGGGCCATTCCGAGAGTAGTGAGAGTCTGAGCCTGAATACCTTGAGTGGCATCCACAAGAAGAATCGAGCCCTCGACTGCTTTGAGGGCTCGAGACACTTCATATGAAAAGTCGATGTGCCCCGGGGTGTCGATCAGGTTGAGTACGTACGGCTTCCCTTCGTACACATAGTCCATCCGGACCGGCCGCATCTTGATGGTAATGCCCTTTTCCCGCTCAAGCTCCATATTATCGAGCACCTGCTCCTTCATCTTCCTCTTCTCTATAGTATTGGTAATCTCAAGCATTCTATCGGCAAGAGTGGACTTGCCGTGGTCAATATGGGCTATGATCGAGAAGTTGCGAATGCGGCTTAAATCCATTGTCAGTCCATACTATCAAAAAACCTTGAAATTTCCACCTTTTATGCCGTTTTCTCCTTAAATGAATCGAAATCAGTATAAAGCTCCGTTGCCAGACCAAAGTGTTCGGCACCCTCAATATTTTCAGGGTCATCATCCCAGAAAATAACTTCCTCTTTTTTCAAATCAATACCGTCTAAAATCTTCTGGAAAAAAGTAGGATCAGGCTTTTTCACACCCATATATGCTGAAGAAAAGACTCCATCAAACCATGATCCCATTTCCTTATTTTTTACAAGGCTGTCGGTGCGATATTTTTCATTATTGGTAGCCAAATAGCATTTGAATCCTTTACTCTGTAGTTTTTTTATAATTTCTCGGAAGCGGGTATCGACCACATTATATTTTTCATCAAACCAAAAATCTAAAAGTTCATCGAGTGTGCCTTGCCAACCCCACTCTGAGAGATACGGAGCAAGCACCGTTTTTAAATCCGTTTTTCCCAAGATGCAATCGCTCCACTCTTTTTTAAAGAAGTCGTCGGTTTTTTCCAAAGTGATGCCATATTCTCTTGCAAGCCTATTGCTGAATCTTTCTCCGGTCACAATCATGCCGTCTGCGTCAAAAAGTATTGCTTTTATCATACAAATTAAAACTAAAAATGGATTAAGTAACGATATCTTCCTGATCCGGTAACACTACGTTATCTGTTCGCCATATTTTGGCATGGAGAGCTTTATAGGTTTCGGAGAACTCCTTATTCTTAAGCACAATAAACATAGCAACACCCGCTAGAATACCGAGAATACCGGCGCAGAATCCTTGGAGAAAAATGCCTTCGGCTGTATTGATATTGAATACATTCGCAAACACAGCAAGGAAGATATAAGCGACAAAACCCATAATGACTGCGGCTGAAAAACTGTCCCAAAGCGTCCGAAAAAGCGGTTTGGAAAAATCATGTTTGAAATCCCTCTGGAAGAACCACCAGAAAACAGCCATGTTTGCGAGTTCACCGAGAGAATAACCGAGCGGCAACATAAGCACTACGCTCCCAGGAACATCCTCAACCTTGAAGAGACTCTCAATAAAATAATGGAAAAGCTGGTAATGTTCGAAAAGCTGGATGAAAAGAAACGGAAATCCGATATCAAAAACCGTGGTCGCCAAGTTTATCCATAACGGCTTTCGGGTATTACCACCGGCGTAATAGGCGCGGACAAAAAGAAGGTTAAGGCCCTGTGCTACCAAAGACACAGTGAACAGGGCCAAACAAGCCGCTGTCAATCGAGTATCAGTCCAGCTGAATTGTCCTGAGCCAAGAATAGTTCGTACAATCTGAGCCCGAAGAACGATAAACAAAGAGATAACTGGCAAGGACAAAAAGATGATGTGCCGAGCAGCGACACTGACCTGCTCGACAAATCTTTTGTGTTCCCCGCTTCCAAACAGTTTCGCTAACGTCGGAAAGGCTGCCAAAGAATAGCTGACGCCTATGATCGAAAGCGGTACCGATTGAAGATTAAGCGAAAAATTGAAAATCGAAATTGAACCGGCAGCCATAAGCGAAGCAAACGAAGTAACGCAGATGAGGGCAATCGTGTTTGCAGAAAGAGTGAAGGTTCTCGGAATCGACAAAAAGAGAACCTTCCTCACACCCTCCCAATCAATTGAAAAAGTGAGCCGCGGCAACATGCCCTTTTCAATAATAAACGGAAGCTGGATGGCACAGTGAAGGAAAGTACCGATAACCACCCCATAAATTACACCAGTGATGCCGAAGTGCGGATACAGAAAAATAGTACCTCCGATAATGCAGGCATTGTAAATAATGGGGCTCAGCGAATAAAGAAAAAACCTCTTGTACGCCTGAGTAATGCTCGCCAGAAGGTTGGACCAACCGAGAAAAAATGGAGAGAACAAAAGAAGTCGGCTCAGTTTAACAAGTTCAGCCTGCCGAACTGGATCCTGAATTCCCGGCAAAATGATGTGGGCCAGCTTGGGAATAAAAATATAGGCAATGACACTTACCACAATCATCATGACGCCGTACGCAGTGCCTATCGAATCAAGAAATTTTCTATTCTTCTCTTTTCCCTCTTCAAGGTTATCAACGAAAAAAGGAATGAGCACCGAGATTGAAACCATCGAGGCGACCGAGACAAAAATGAGGTCCGGCAAACGAAAAGCAGCATAATACAGGTCGAGCGTTCCGCTCGCCCCGAATGATGCCGCCAAAAGCCGGTCTCGAAAAAGCGCGAGTACCTGCGAGAGAAATGCCAAAAATCCGAGAATATAGGCCGCCTGATGGATGCCGCTTGTCTCTTGATGAAGGATATTAAAGAAACGCTTCATTGCCCTTATTTCTTCTTGGTTTTGCTAGTGCTTGTTTTGCTGGTTGTGGCTGTTGAGGTAGCAACGGTGACTGACGGGGTAAGTTGCTCATTGATAACCGGAGATTTTCCCTGCTGAAGATTTGAGATAATCGTTTCCAAATCCTGATTTCCCGGATTCTGTGCAAGAAGAGTTTGGAAGACTGCCAATGAGTCACTGGTTCTCCCGACTGCATAGTAGCTAAGTCCAAGATAATATTCCGAAGGTGCGTAGGTCGGTGAAAGTTTCACTGACTGCTCCAAGGCACTGATAGCATTGGTATAGTCTTTTTCAGAATAATAGAGGTTCCCAATCTGGAAATAAAGACTAGGATCGTTTGGATCAACAGACACAGCACTTTCAAGAAGACTGATTGCGCCGGCCGTATCTCCCTGATTTACCTGAAGCTGGGAAATAAAGGCAATAGCATCAAGATAATCCGGCTTCGCCTGAAGAGCTTTGATGGCATACGCTTTAGCATCGGTGAGGTCATTCTGAGCAACATCCAATCGGGCCAAAGAAAGATAAATAGAAGGATTTGAAGGATTGACTGCCAATGCCTGATTGTATGCATTCTGAGCATTTGGATACGCCTGATCAATTTTCAATACCGTTGCAGTCTGATACACATCGCCGAGTGAAATCCAATTCTGATAGTTGGTAGGATCAGTAATAACGGCCTGCTGCGCTGCTGCCACTGCCTGCGACAGATCATTCTGTACATTTGTCTTGACCGCATCGGCTGTACTGGTTTTGTCTGAAATATCTACGTTCATTTTTGTGAGAAGTACTTGCGACACTTCCCTATACAGCACGTCCGAATGGGAATCGAGGGAAAGGGCGCGAAGCAGCCAGTTGCCAGAACCGTTGTAGTCTCCAGCGCTGAATTTCACCCCAGCTTCTTCCGCATATGCATTTGACACCACCTTGGATACAAAGATATTGCCCCAAGCGATAACACCGAGCATGAGAATACTAATAAGAAGCATGGCAATGAAGCTAAACTGCTGATTCTTAAACGGAGTAATCACTTTTGTCTGGATAATCCCCTCTTCAAGAACCGAAGCAAGGAACAGGCCGCTAAAAATAAACGTAAGGCTGAGAGTGACGATACTTGGAACATAGAGTATGTCCATGATCCATAAATAGAGGGCGGCAATGAAGGAGGAGAGCAGCAAGAAAAGAGCAAAACGATCTTTGATTCCGGAGAACAAGGCCTTAACACCGACAATAATAAACAAGCCTATAAGAATAAGCCAACTTAAAAGGCCCAAGATACCGCTCGTGACAAGAGTTGTTGGAATAAAGCCAATACCATAAGCAAAATCAACATTCCAAAACTGTGTCTGGTTTGTTGACGCAGGACGGAATAAAAGCCACTGAGGAGTAAACCGATTTGGACCGCTTCCAAGAAGAGCCGGTTTGACACCCTGTTCAATAGTATCTTTGGCGATCACTCCAGTAGCCTGCCAAGATGGACGGGCATCAAGCTGGGTGACTTTGAAGTAACTATCGAGAGTTGTGTTGATAAAGCCTCCAGCAAGTGTGAAAAGAATACTAAGAATAAGCACAATGAAAGATGCTGTGGGCAGCTTGAGGCCGGTACGAACTTCTTCTGTGGCAGCGTGATGTTTTGATTGTCCGTATGAAAGTAGGTACGAAAAGACAATAAGTGCGATAAAACCGATAAGAACGGTAATTGGTACCGAGACAAAATATAGGTTGACGTAAAAATTACTAACGCCGATGAAGAAAAATCCCAGAACGATAACGGCATAGAGGGCTGCCCTGATTCGGCCCCCAATTTCAAGAAGCTCAAGCGCAATAGTGGAGAGAACAATGCCAAGACCAGCAAAGATGGAAAGATCGCTCCATCTTCCAAGAAGATTGGAGCCAATGTCGGTAAAATTCTGAAGCACTAGCACCTGAGGACCGGCAAAGAGCCTGATTATTTCAAAGATCGAAATGACGAAGAAACAAGCGATGAAAGCGACATAGCTGTAAAATATTTTTTCTTTTGAACGAAACAGTTCGCTAATAAGGAATGTGAGAATGACGAGCGCAGCAATAAAGCTTACGGTATTGAGATCAAACCCGGTGCCGATAAGTGAGAGAGAAGCATGACCAGAAACGAGAGCCGACAAGAGGGCAACCACCGGCAAAGCCAGAAAAGCTGCAAAAATAGAATGCCATGGAATGAGGAATGTGCCGTCTTTAATTCTCCCTATCATCCACAAAAGAAAAGCGACGAGGGTACCGACGATAACCAAAGCGCTTTTGGCATACTGGAACGGAACAAAGGCCGAAGGGATAAAAAAGATAGGTAAAAGAAACACTACCGCCCCGACAAACCAAACCGCTATCCGATCAAGAAGGGATGCCCGAGTGACTCCCTTCTTTAAGCTTATTTTTATTTTTTCCATAGTTATGCCCGTAATTATAGCAAAGATAGCAAAAGAAAGCCCCGCCGTGAGGCGGGGCTTTCATGTGTATAACTTGAATCTATAAGCCGAATTCTGTATTCCCCGCTTGCGCAGGAAACGATGACCATTTATCTGGGATTTGCGTTACCGCAAACCTCAAGCGGCACTTCAACGTTTCGAAAAACGAAACGCGACACGGCCTTGCACTCAAGTAAGGATTTTGCCGTTTCACTCGATGACATTACATCATCAATTATGCCTCAAAATCTTTTCAGATTTTTCGGCACCCACAAGCCTTTCGAGTTGTGGCGTCACTGCTCGCACCTGTCGGATTACCCGCGCGGGCGTTACCCGCTACTCTTGTTTTTGATTGCTCAAAAACCAAGTGTTCGGACTTTCCTCCCCCATTTCGTTTTCACAAAACAGGAGCGGTCAACCGATTCAAGTCAGGAATATAATATACCATCAATAGGGGTTCTTGTCTATTATTCCGCTACTACCGAAGGTTCTTTTTTTGTTTCTGCCGCTCCATGAGAATTTCCATCCACTTCGTAGCTTGTGTTCTGTGCTTCAAAGAAGTTCACCAGTTCGAAAACGTCCGTAGCACTACTCATCCACTTGGCAGGATTCTTCACATTGTAATGCTTTTCAAGGCCTAGCTCCTCAAGGCGTCGGTCAGCCACATACTGCACATACTGGTTTACATAGTCTGCGTTCAAACCAAGAATTCCATTTGGGAATAGGTCTTTATTGTAAGCGGTCTCAAGATCAACTCCTTCAATAATAATGTTTCGGATTTCCTCGGCAAATTCTTCGGTAAGGAGGTCGGCATTTTCTTCTAAGACATTATGGACCAAGTTAATGCCGAATTTAAGGTGGAGCGATTCGTCGCGAATAACCCAGTTGATCATTGAGCCGAAGTTTCTAAGCTGGTTTCGTTGGCGGAATGAAAGCGCCACCATGAAACCGCTGTAAAACCAGATTCCTTCCATAACAATATTTGTCGCCACCAAGTTTCGAATGAAGTCTTTCTTTCCTTCTGTACTGGTGATATCAAGCTTCTCTTCAGTCATTCGCTTGAGGTAGTTCATGATGAATGCCTCTTTTTTCTGCATTGAAGGCACCTCAAGATGCACGTCGTAGATTTTTTCTTTATCAAACGGAAATGTTTCAAGCACATACTCGAATGAAACGCAGTGGTTTGCCTCCTCCCACATTTGCTTAGCGAGATACAGGTGACACTCAGGAGACTTGAGGTACGGATAGATTCCAAGGGCAATCGAGCGATTAACGATAAGTTCAGCAGGATTGAAGAACGCCATCAAGAATTTAACTGCATGCTTTTCATCTTCGGTCATCTTTTCCCAATCGTCCAAATCCTCTTTGAGAGCGATTTCGTGCGGGAACCAAGTGTTTCGTACGGCCATGTTATACAGGTCGTAGGCCCACTGGTATTTAATTGGGTGAAGATTCATATCTTCCGGTGATGCTTTTCCGATGAGTGGCATGATGAATGACGTTACTTAATAAGTGGTGCTATTTTACTGACAACTATCGCATTGAGCAAGTTCAGCTGGGTCAGTTGGACAAGTTTTCTCGCCGATGATTTTGACTCCTGGTTTCAAAGTCATTTTCTTTATGGCAGGCTCGCTCGCGATTGCTTCCATGGTTTCAACAGGAGCGGTGACGGTAGCGGTCACTAAAACAGGTTCTTTCTTTATATCTTCAAACTTAAGTGGAGTGACGATTGGCTGCTCTTCGGAAAGAATCTCAACAGGGGCCTCTTCTGCAGCAGTGATTGAAGCGGTTGTTTCCGACTCATCTGCCATAGCTTTCTTGAGGGCACCGAAACCGACGCGTCCCATCGCTGCCGACTTGTTTACTGAAACAGTACTCTGCTCAGCGGTATGTCGAGGCTTCATGTGCAAGTAGTATGTGGTCTTTAATCCCTTGTCCCACGCTGACATATAAATCTTCATGGTCTCGTCAATATCTCGACTCTGAAGATACATGTTTCGAGAAATTCCCTGATCAATCCACTTCTGTGCCCGAGCGGCAACTTCGATAAAGGCGTGCGGAGAAGTAGTGAAAGAAGTTTTGTAGACATCTTTTACATGCTGAGGAATTCCCTCAATCTCACTGATATCACCCTGAAACTCGATGATCTTGTCTTTACTCTTTTCCCAGAGTCCTAGGTTCTTAAGATCTTTGACCAAATTGTGATTAAGGTCCAAATACTTTCCTGAAATTTTATTTCGTGAGAAGACCTGAGCAAATCGCGGATCCATTCCTGGAGTAGTTGCAGCGACCAAACCGATGTTGGCATTTGGAGCTACAGCCATAAGTGTTGCGTTTCGAATTCCCTTCTTCACTTTCTCCCGCAAAATATCCCAGTTCAAACCTTTGTGCTTGCTTTCTCGGGTGACGGTCACTTTGCTGCCTCGATCTTTCTCAAGCCTATCTATAGTATCGAATGGAACTTTTCCTTTTGACCACTCAGAACCCTTGAAATTCTTATAGCTTCCTCGAGTAGCTGCTAGGTTGGCGCTCTCGTCTATTGCCATATAACTTACAAATTCAAAGATTCGATCGGAGAAATCGTAGGCAGGGTTTGAATCGTATGGAAGTCCCATTTTCTCAAGCGCATCCGCCAATCCCATAACACCCAGTCCTATAGCCCTATTTTCATTGTCAGATTTTACTGCCTCAGGTACTGGAAGAACGTTAATATCAATAAGATTGTCGAGCTGTCGGATAGCTAGTCGTACAGATTCTTCAAGTTTGCCCCAGTTTACTTCCTTATTTACGACATGCGCCGCAAGATTAAGAGAAGCAAGGTTGCATACGGCAATATTTTCAGCATCTTGCGGGAGACAAATCTCGGTACAGAGATTCGACATGTGAATAGTACCGGTATTGTTGTTGAGAGCGCGCAAGTTGATCGGGTCTTTCCAAGTAATCCAAGGGTGGGAGGTTGCCTGAAGAGCAATGATCATTTTTCGGAAAAGTTCTGCTGCAGGAATTTTTTTGAATGTGCGGAGCTTTCCAGCATCTGCCATTTCAACATATTCTGCATAGCGCTTGCTGAAAGCTGAACCGTAAAGTTCGCCAAGGTCGGCAACTTCTGCCGGGTCAAACATATACCACTCTGCCCCGCTCTTTACTCGAAGCATGAATTCATCTGAAACGAAAGCGGCAGTGTTGGCAGTTCGCATTCGCATATAGTCATCTCCGGCGTTGTGTTTCCAGTCGATGAACTCAGGAAAATCGATGTGCCAGTTTTCCATGTAGAAGCACAGTGCCCCCTTCTTTTTTCCACCTCGCTGAATTGCGCGGATAGCCGTGTCGATGATTTTGGCAAAAGGCGTAGGACCGGTGGAGATTCCGTTGTTTGATTTGAGCGGTGATCCGGCGGCTCGGAGTTTTGTCACTGATGCACCAATTCCGCCGGAACCTTTTGAAAGAAGCATCACATCGGAAACAGACTTAGCGATGTGATTCATATCGTCATGAATTTCCAAAAGATAACAGTTGGAAAGTGCCGGCTTGTTGGTACCTGAACCGAGGTTTGTAGAACCTCCAGCAATGTATTCAAGTTTCGACATCTTGTTGTAAAACTTCTTCGCCATGCCGGTAGGATTCTGCTCATTGTAAGCAAGTCCCATGGCCACGCGCATGAAGAAGTACTGAGGAGTCTCGCGAGGACTCTGGTCCATATTCTTGAGTCCGTATCTATTTAATAGTGAAGAAAGGCCTGCGTACTGGAAAAGTTCGTCCCGATCAATATCAATAGCTTCTGAAAGCACTTTGAGGTCAAATTTCTCACCCATTCTCTTGTCGAGCCGACCTTCCTCAAGCGCCTTCATAATAAAGGTAATAAAGCCTTCCTTATGAGCTCTCTTTAGATCCTCTTCGTCTTCCTTATCATAGTCACTGAGCACTTTTCGATAAATGGTCTTGAGCAAAAGTCGAGTAGCGACTTTGTCATAATCAGGATCATCTTTGACGTTCTGGAGAGCGGCGTTGATTGTTGCCTGATCCAATTCATCAGTAGTGATTCCATCAAAGAGAGTAATGCGAGTCTCGGTAGCAATCTGGGTAACCATCGCGATAGGATCCATCAAACCCTGACATGCGCGCTCAATGGAACGGTTAATACGATCCGCGTTGAACGCCTCTTTTGTCCCGTCGTACTTAGTAATTTGTATGCTCATAAGATATAAAAACTTTATTTAAATTCAATATTTATTTTACTCTTACTTCATCATCTGCATAGGTGTGGATAGCAAAAAAAGAGCATCTTGAAACACAAAAAACTACTTGTAAAATCGCTCCAAAAAATAGGCTTCTGTATAGCACTATTTAGTGCTCTCCGAAAGAATTTTTCCACTGTCTCCAATTTTAATATTGTGGAGCAAGGTGAAACCACTTGGAACTTCCAAAACATAAAGTGCAGGGGCTTGCGGCTTGAAAACTTGCGGATATGTGGACGGCAAAACATCTTCTTGAATACCTACGACTGTCCAATTGGCATCAAACCAAATCATGTCGATCGAGAAACTCATGTCCTTCATCCAAAAGCCGTAATAGTCTGGAGTCTGAAACTCAAAGAGCATCCCTTCATTTTCAGCCAACCCTGTCCTACCGCCAAGCCCCTTCTCGCGGGAAGCGTCAGTGTCCGCAATATCCGCCGTGACTTCGGTTTGTCCTATAAAGACATCAGCCTGTCTTTTAGGAATAGCATTCAAGGACATAGGAGAGTACTGATTGAAAAGCGACACAGCATAAAAGACAACTAAAAGACAAAGAGCGACCGAGACAGCAAGAATAATGATCTTTCTATCAATAGAATTTTTAGAAGTAAGACGGTTTGGCATATCTTTCATTATAAGGTAGAAAAAACCTAGTATTTGAACTTATGCACAGAAGCAATGTATGATTAGGCCGTATCGTGAATAAAAGCATCCATCAATTCAGCAAATTTTTCCTTACTGGGGTGCTTAATACCGCCATTGATTTTGCAGTGCTTAATTTTCTCCTATATCTATTCCAGATAAACAGCAGCCAACACGAGAGCTTATATGTTGTATTTAAAGTCATCTCTTTCAGTCTTGCCTGCACCAACAGTTACTTTCTTAACAAGCATTGGGTATTCAAAAAAGAGGCGCCCGATGTGGTGCAAAAGCAAGAATTACTTCGCTTTATAAGCGTTAGTCTCGTAGGACTTTTGGTAAACGGTGCAGTAGCTTTTGTTGTCTTGACTCTCGGCACCAAGGCGTATCCCCTTCATCCGACGCTTTGGGCAAATATTGGTGCTCTCACGGGCATTATATTTGTTCTTCTTTCAAATTTTCTCGGTTATAAATACTTGGTATTTCATCAAAAATCCCTATGAGTACACCGGCCTCTCCAAATCAAACATACTTATCTGTCATTATTCCCTGCTACAACGAAGAAAAACGGGTGCAAAAAACCCTCGATGCAGTGATCGCTTTTCTCCACAGTCGTCCGTATCAATCCGAAATCGTCGTCGTAGACAACGGTTCGCAGGACAAGACGGTGCAAATTCTGAAATCATATCAGGGAAAATTTCCGCATTTTAAGATAGTCATCGAAAACAGCCATGGAAAAGGTTGGGCGGTAAAGCAAGGAATGCTTGTGGCCGAGGGACACTTCCGGCTTTTTACCGATGCCGACAACTCTACGGATATCCGACAAGTAGAGCAGCTCCTCACCTTTGCCGAAGCCGGTTATGATGTGGTTGTAAGCTCACGAAAGGCTCCGGGTGCGAAAATTATTCATCCCCAGCCTAGGTTCCGTGTCATTCTCGGCAACCTTTTCCAAGGACTCGTACAGCTCATCGTTCCCCTTCCCGTTAAAGATACTCAAAACGGTTTCAAGCTTTTCTCTGCCAAGGCCACCGAAAAGATTTTTCCCCATCAAGACATCTATTATTGGGCCTTTGATGTTGAACTCATCGCTTTAGCAGAAAAATTCGGCTTTAGAGTGAAAGAAGTGCCGATCACTTGGGTCAACGACGACCAAAGCAAAATGAATTTTAAAGGCATGGCTCGAATGCTTTTCGAGGTAATCCTCATCCGTCTCCGTCTAGCCACCCGCGACTACGCTAATTAATTTCTGAATATAATGTGTTTTGTTCTATTGATTCAAGGGCACTTTTTACAAAAGGAATGATATTCGAAGGAAGTTTTTTCATAGGAAACCATTGAATATCATCGCATTTTTGAGGTTCAACGTTCGTAATCTCGCCAGACCATTTACTGCAGGTAAAAAATAAATCAACCCGTTCTCCTGTTTCATCGCGCTTCGCGCGATACATCGTGTGAACTAACTGCAAATCTTCGAGTTTAACCTCAACACCGATTTCTTCTTTTATTTCTCGAACCAAACCGGCTACTGGAAACTCGCCAGCCTCAACATGCCCAGAACAAAGAGAATAGAGCCCATCTTGGTAGCCTGTATTAAACCGCCGCATCAAAAGAAGCTCGTCCCCCTTTTTGAGGACCACATAAACTGCGGGTACTGCAGCGTGTCTTATTCGCGTCATTACACCCAGTATACCAAGTATTTAGTATTGTAAAAAAAATAAAAAGACCCAGACCTTGCGGTACTGGGTGTTCTTTTAAGATGTGAGCGGCTTCGTTTACACGGTAGCTTCGGCCGGTTTCGAATCGGTCGCCTCCTTGGATTTGAGCTTCTGGTTCGCGGTCGCGGCTTGCAGCTTGATGACGGCGCTGGCGAGCCAGAGTGCGATCATCATGAAGAACATGGTTACGCCTACGGGTGCTGCTATCGGGCAACCGATGACCAGAGCCGAAACCCCCGCGACAGCGAAGACCAGACTCATGCCGGCGAAGATGGTAAATCCGGGATCTTTCTCAGCCCACTTGTAACTGAGCAACATCGCGAATGCCCACCAACTGAAGGCTAGGAGACAAACCCCGATAATGAAATAATTATTGATTGCGGCGGTGGCGATGAGAGAATGAGCAAGAATGAGGTTCATAGAATAAATAAGAAGGATGGTTGAAGTGATTTTCGAGGGTAATAATAGCATACTTATTGATTAAAGTCAATATACTAAAAACCCCCCACAGGGGGTGGCTTTTAGGGCTCATGCTGGATGATTTCTTTTGAAATGTTACAACTCAGTCTCCTTATCAATCTCCAAGGTAACCAGCTGGATTTCTTCCTCCTGAAAGACCGGCTTAAGAGCCCAGCTGACACCGTCAGGACTAACGAGCCCACCATCATGAACTGGAAAAGCAATCTTCGGGCCGATAGTCAGAGCATAGTCAATAGCTTCGGAAATTTTGACCCAAGGCCCGGCCACTGGGAGCGCCAAAATTTCAACGGGCTTCTTGGGATCGTAGAATGCATCGCCAGGGTAATAAAGCCGAGGACCGATAAAGTAAGCGGTGTTTTCTACCTGACCCATCTCCTTGTAAACGATAGCGTGCTTGGTGCCGTGGCCGGAGAAGAGCACTTCTCCAACCTGATGCACTTCCCCATCTCCCACTACAATGGATTCAATGCCCTGAGCTGTCAAAAGCTTGGCTACCGCAGAGTTTGTGATGATCTTGGTATTAGGATTGTTTTTTATAATCTCCTTCACCGAATCAACATGGAAATGATCCCCGTGCTCATGAGAAATAAGCACTACATCGATATCAGTGACGTGATTCTGCTGTTTTGTATAAGTTCCTGGATCAGTAAGAATACGAAGCCCTCTCTCTTCAATAAGTAGGCAGCAATGGCCGAATTTTGTTATTTTCATACTCTTTATACGACGGGCGAGCCCGTTTTTATTTCAATTACTGGTAAAACCTCCTATAAAATTAGAACTTCTTTTCTGAAAGACCGTAGTATGCCCACATACCGACAACTGAACCGACGATAGGACCGAGGACATATGCCCAAGTAAAGGCATGGAGACCGAAAGCAATAGCTGGGTTAAGGATGCCGATAGCGCCAAGAGTTGAAGAAAGGATAAGTCCGATAAGGAGTGACCCCCCGACAACTACCCCGCTCATTGCAGATGAAGCTCTTCCGTAGATCACTGAGGCAACCCCGAAGGCAAAGAAGAACATGCCGACTGCTTCAGCGCAGGCTACAAGCATGCCGTTAAGGATACTGGCAGGCGCGGTTGGAACAACAATTTTGAAGCCGATCATAAGAAGTACGGCAAGCGCTGCACCGGCAAACTGGGCAATAATGTAGAGGAGCGCATCAACCGGAGAAATTTTCTTGATGGAAAGTGCTCCAAGAGTAATCCCTGGGTTTACATGAGCGCCGCTGATGTGGCCGATACTGTAGACAAAAAGGCCGAGAATAATAGCCACCATAAATGGCGTGAATGCTCCGAAGCCTTTAGTAATGCAGAGAGCCGCAACTAATGTAAGTCCGAAGGTGCCGACAAGCTCGGCAAGATATTTTTGTATTTTCATATACCGTATAGTATACGGCTTTTCTAGCTAGGAGTTCAAGGCCTTCTTTTTCTCAATAATCATGTAGGCAGCGAAGGCGCTCCAGAGAATCATACCGAGGACGAAGAGGTCAATTTCGAGATTATTACCTGCACCAGTGTAAGGGACGCTACTTAGGTAGACTCCGGAACTGAGCTGACCGTTTCCATTATAGTAACCTCCGCCGTTGTAATAAGTTCCTCCATTGTTGTAGTAACCGCCGGCAACATTCACCACGCAGTTGGCTACAGCTGTCTGACCATTTGAATTTACCGTAAGAGTCGCAGTCTGAGTACCTGCTACACCAGATGGATACGTTGAGCTAATGATTTGACTATAACCATAGAGATTGTTGCTTCCACTCCATGAGTAGGTATAGTTTCCGCTTCCTCCTGAAGCTGAACCATTCCAAGTGACAGTCTGACCTGGGTTCACAGTGCTTGGTGTGGCATAGCAGTAAGCGTTGAGCTGGCCGTATCCTCCGTTGTTATTGTTATTGTTTGTGTAGCTTGAGCAGGTTGCAGTGTAACTGTAGCCGTTTGAAGAAACGGTTACGTTAGCGGTCTGTGTGCCGCTGTAGTTGTAGTATTGAGTAACGCTCTGGTTATAACCGGAGAGACCATTACTGCCAGTCCATGAGTATGAATAGCTACCGTTGCCTCCCATAGGAGTAACGTACCAAGTGATGGAATTACCGTTGGCTGGGTTGGCGTAGCAGGTGGCAGTTAGATTACCGTTGTTATTATTGTTATTACCGCCGACAGTCGCGTAACAGGTAGCGGTCTGGGTCTGGCCGTTTGAAGAGACAATGACGGTGGCGTTCTGCTGACCAGCTACATAGTAGGCCAGCGAAGTACTCTGACCGTTTCCGGAAAGAGCATTAGAACCGGTCCAAGTGTATGAATAGTTGCCGTTTCCACCTGTTGGGTAGGCGTACCAAGTTACCGTCTGACCTGTATAAGGTGAGGTAGGATTGGCACTACAAGTCACGGCAAGGCTCTGTTGAGCGGCTGCAGGAACAATAAAGGCTGAAAATGCTCCTAGGACCAAAGAAAGGCCTAGAATCGAGCTAATAAAAGGTTTTAGTGTTGTTTTCATGCCTCTATAATCCACTTTTTCGACATTTCGTCAAGAGTTTTGTCGAAACACTGAAAAAGAAGGAAAAAGAAAATCCCGCAGCGCCAAAGGCACGCTGCGGGACCTAACTCATCATTGACTGGCAAAAAATTGGAATCCTCCCCTCTCGTGGTACGAAAGCAGCGCGTCCATTTTCTGACGCATAGCAAGTACGTGTTTAGGATCTTTGTCTTCGATCCACTTGCCATTTGGATAACGATACAAAGGATAGTCACGCTGCCATATTTTCTGAGTCTCACAATCGAGCATGAGGGCAAGATGATCACCTTCTGAAAAGGTAAACCAATACGCCTGAAAAGCAGTGACGACATCGCCTGACACCAAATCGTGGTAGCCAGTCACAATGGTACATTCAGCCCTTGGCTCGGAAACTTCGACAATAACTGGGAGACTGCTCCCATTTGGAAGAGACCGTGACCACTTTCCACTGCCGGCATTTTTCTGGATGGAGGCGCGCACGGCATCTTCCCAAAGATGACGAACTTGGGGAGTAAAGTCTGCATCGATACCCTGTGCGAGAAGCGCTTTGCGGATAGCAGCATTTCTCTCGCGGTCAGCACTGACTGCGTGAATATGGAGATAACTCAAGAAACCAAAGCAAAGAAGAACGGGAGAGATGATAGAGAACAAGGTTTTCATGTGTAGTAAGGTGAATTTCCTCTACACCTTAATACACACATTAAAAATCAACAAGAGCATGCGCTAGCGCATGCGAATGGCTTTGAGTTCCCTTCTTCTTTTTTGATAATCTGGAATTGCTTGACCAACAAGGTCCCAAAATTTTTGCGAGTGATTCATTTGTCCAAGATGACAGAGCTCGTGCACGATGACATAGTCGGCTAGATACGGCGGAATGAGTACCAAGCGGTAATTGAAATTAATATTCTTTTTTGACGAGCAGCTGCCCCAGCGGCTTTTTTGATTGCGCACCGCCACGCGATTGTAGGTGAAATTATAGAATTGGTTGAAATGGCTGAGGCGCGACAAAATCAAATGTCGCGCCTCCTCCTTTCTCTCCGCGTATTCTCTCCTTCCCCGCCACATTACTGCTTGACCTCGTAGGTAATGACGTAATCTTTAGCATTTAAAGTAACTCCGACCTGCTTAACTGGCGCAACAGCGATCATAGTAACGATGTAAGACCCGACAGTAACTGTTGCCGTTCTTTCAGTAGCAGTCTGGGCACCAAGAGTGAGGTCGGTGGTGGTCACTCTGCCGCTATCATTAATCTGCACTTTGACGCTCACCTCTCCTGCCCAAACGCACTTGGCGCCAGCAGGACAACGGCTATCTTCGGTTATAGCAATTGGCGCAACATTGAATGTACTATTAACTGCATGCTGTCCTCCGATAGAAACGCTAAAGGTTGTATCCAGAGAAGTCGACGTAGGTGTCGGACTAGGCGCTTGGCAAGCCACTCCAGGGGCACAATGTGATCCGCCCTCTGCAGTTGTTGTAGCCGTAGAAGTGGCCATGGGTCCGGCTGCCGGTTTCCACTCGACTTGATCCGCATACCACCATGCAAGACCACCAATGATAATAAGCGCCGCTCCTATCCACATTTTTATTGAGTATGGTTTCATAATGTATAAGTATAGCACTCAAATAAAAAGCAGTCAGGGCCTAGGCCCTGACTGCTTTTTTGATCTTTACTCTATTTATCTAGTTTCTAGGTCCTTCTTCTTGGTATCAAATTCCTCTTTGGTTATCTCGCCCTTGGCATATCGCTCTCGCAAGACATCCATTCCTGGGTCTTTGTGATGAAATTCCTTCCACCACTCCATTCGTCGGCTGTGTCTCCCGCCTCGAATAATAGCTACGATAATCCAAATGACTACTATCCAAACAATAGCGTGGAATAAAAAGCTAATCGGATCTCCGTAAGAATCGTAATATCTCATAATGTAAGGTTATTACTAATAATCGGTCTGCTACACAATTATACTACACCCTTGAAAGCCGGAATATGACAGACGACTGTCACTAAAAATTAGCAATAAAAAAAGCGCCGCGGAGGGGGTTCCCGCGGCGCTGCCTGTCTTTGGTGACTTCACAAGTCCGTATGCCGGCTTCCGGCTCTCAAGCTGGAAAAGGCGCGAACGCCTACCTGCCTGAATTTTCCGATAGCCCAGCACGCGAAGTGGCCAAACCATGTCACGTCTATCATGTGTGTTTCCCTCCTTCTGTTAAGGTTCCCTATCTGCCCTGGGAGAAACTGAGAGTGGTCAGGTCTTCAATGGCCTTTCGTGTCTCCGTATTTAGAATTCAGTCTCAGGAGTTCACCGATGCTCATGAAGAGAAGTTCAAAGGAGCACAACAAAAAAGTTTTCATGGTTTGAGAGAGTGGTGGTTTCACCCAATATCATCCCACAGGAATAGAGTTTTTTCAACAGTTCCAGTATCGGTCGAGTGCCCGAGCAGTAATTTTCTTATCCATTACTTTTCTAAAATAAGCTTTCAGCTTTTGGTCTGTCAGGCTTGTATACGAGGACTGCTTGAGCCAATCTTTCTTTTTTATCTGGGCTCGTATTTTATTCTTTGAGAAAGTTAGTTCGCCAAGATCAAGCAAGACGACCCTATTGCCGACAACACCGCAATTAACTGTGAAGTTAAAGATCATGTCGGCAAAACCGGCACGCCACGTCTGAATAATGTTTTCGGCATACGCTTCAATGATCCGCTTATTTTCTGAAAGGCTGTGTCTCTCTAAATATGCACCCAACGGCAGAATGTAGTCCTGCTCATAACTTGGATGTCTGAGAAACTTCGGATAACCTAACAGTGCGGGGTCTACTTTGGAAATAATCTTTCTTAAACCCCGCAATGACCTATCGAGTGTTTGGACGGTCTTTCTGGCAAAAGCTTCCTGAGCCACCTTGCCCCTTTTCAGTTTCCACTTCTTGAGCGTGGCGAGCTTCTCAGCATGAGTGGTGGATTTTTTGAGAACGCGTTTTCTGCCCACTCGGTAGACACGAAATTGCAAACCCTGTCCTATTACTTTTTTAGAGTTAGTGCTCATAGATATTCTATGGGAAGCATACCATTCTTTCTGGCGGAGGGTGAGAGATTCGAACTCTCGGTGCGGTTTCCCACACACAGACTTTCCAGGTCTGCGCACTAGACCACTATGCGAACCCTCCATTTTTACTTTCACTCGTGAAGTCCCCTAAAGATACGCTATTTGCCAGCCTATTTCAAATAATTGACAAAGTGTTGCCTCGCGATAGTATGGAGCGCAGAATGAAACCAACCCTAGACTCTTTAGAACTGTCCCTACTTTCACGTAAAGCTCTCAAGTCCTACCCGCACGGCACACTTCTTGAAATCACCCACCTGCCCTCGTGGCGCGTTGATATATGCAGCGCCTATTCTCATCCTGAAGGACTGATCCTCCGGCGTGAAAACATGTTTACTCTCAACGGAACGAGCATCTACCGCACTGGAAGTCTCGCACAAGGAATCGCTGGCTACAGATACGTCTATCAACGGCCTGAAGGAATTCTCATCGATACTGGCAGTGGATACCTGCTGAATGGCAAGCCTGTCGACGGCGTAAACGCGATTCAGGCCGACGGTATTGCCTCGATCCAAACAACACACAAATTCCGTTCGCCTTGCAGCGCGATTTCGATCCAAGATGACGGCACGATTCGTTTCGCAGATCCTTCCGCCGCAGCCAAGCGTCAAGGCTTTACCGAAGTTGATATTCCCAAAGAGTGGATCAACCAGTGGGAACCGCACAATCATGGTGCCCTCATTCGGAGGGAAATGAACAGGCAGGATCATCTGTACATTCTCATCTTGAAAGACCCACTGGAAGTGAGCGATTGAAGGTTTGGGCCGCCCGAGGATACGGGCGGCCTTTTTTTATTTTATTTACTTTCCTTTATCTTCTTTCTAATTTCCGTTGCCGAAATAGCATGAATTTCATCTCCTAAATGTTCTTGTTCAATAATATAACCAACTTTGCGGCCATAGGTAATATTCACAATGTTCGGGACATGCTGAACGATAAAATCAAAACCGTGCTCGTATTTATCGGAAAGGTTTTCAATAATTCTTTTTTCTACTTCTTCAGGACTGAAGGGATTGTCCCCCACTTCATGCACATCCCGAACCATAATAAAGACCTGCCCAGTTTTCTGGTGGGCGCGTTCAAATAATTTACGATGGCCATCATGCCATGGCTGCCATCTTCCAAGAAGCTGAACTGTCGGCAGTTTATTGTCCCATTTTGTATTGGTGACTTTTTTGTATACGTGATGCACCCAGAAGTCGCCTTCGCGGAAAATATCAATTTTAAAATCGTAATCAATCGGCGGCGTAAATATTTGATTTGTAGATTCAAAGGTCGACTTCTGGTGAGTATTAAGCCAAATAGTGATCTGAGGATCGTACAATGAACGCGTTTCTTCCGTAGGACAGACAAAATCAGCGATAGCGCCAACACCTTCGGCGTTTATAGAGTCGGCAAGCTCGCGCATTCTCCGAGCTTGCCGAAGCCTTCCTTCTTCTGAAAAATCCCAATCGTTAAACTGCTTGCGGACTACATCCGCTTCAAGATGCTGGTAGCCGAGAAGCGCTGCAAGGCGCTTAGCAAGATAGGTCTTGCCGGTGTCAGGCAGTCCCATTACTAAAATGCGTTTTTTGGATTCATCAAAAGATGACATGGGCCTATTATACTAGTTCTGTCGTAAAGCTCTAATTCGATCTTCAATGGGAGGATGGGTCATGAAAAGCCGGGCAATAAAGCTGGTTTTGGCATGAGGGCCGAACGGGTTGGAAATATAAAGGTGTGCAATGGCGTTGCTTGGGCGTTTCATCGGCGATTCATAGTGAGAAATTTTCTCTAATGCACTGGCAAGGCCTTCAGGATATCGGGTAAGCAGCGCCCCCGAAGCATCAGCTAAGGATTCACGCCGACGAGAGATAGCCAGCTGAATGAGCGTGGCCAAAATCGGCGAGAGAACGATAAATACGATCCCAATGATCATAATGATGCCGCCCGCTTCCCCATCACGTTTACCACCTCGACCTCCACTGAAAAGAGATATCCGAAGAAACCAATCCGTGAGAAGCGTGACGATACCGACAAGCACCACCACAACGGTAGAAAGAAGAATGTCGCGATTGCCAATATGAGAAAGTTCGTGGGCGATGACACCCTCGAGTTCAGTTTTATTCATCATGGCAAGAAGACCCGAAGTGACCGCGACACTTGCATGCTTTTTGTCACGGCCCGTTGCAAACGCATTCGGCGCCGGGTCATTAATTATGTACACCTTGGGCATCGGGAGCCCTGCGGTGATCGAAAGATTTTCGACGACCGTATACAGATCAAAATATTCTTCTCGGGTCGCCGGCTTAGCACCGGAAAGTGACAGGGCTACTTTGTCTCCTGCAAAATATCCCCAGATGTTCATAACCAAACTGAACGCAATGGCGAAATACAAAATATCAAATGTGCCATAGTACCAACTAAGAAAATAGCCGACCGCAGCGATGACGACCAAAAAGAGGCTCATCATGATCCATGTCTTTGCAATATTATGTGATTTTTCCGTATACAGTGTTGCCATATTGATTGTGTAATTTATTTTTTATTCAGAATCTTATCCACCATTTCGAGTTCAGACCAAATGCCGTCAATGAGATCGTAGGATTTGGCCTCTTGAAGGGTAACCCATTTTACCTCAACAGTTTCTTGATCATTGAACGAAAACTCCCCTGCTACATATGGAGCAAAGTAAGTTAATACAATGACTGGCACTCCATCGGGCCTGATAAAAGCTAAATCAAGCAGATACTCCGGCTTGCCGATTTCAATTCCAATCTCTTCTTTTACTTCTCTCTTAAGTCCTGCTTCTATAACACCATACCACTGCTTAGTATCAGCAGATGAAGAAGGTAGGTGCTCGTAATCATCCATCGAAACCCCTCCTCCTGGAACGTGCCACTTTCCTGGAAAAATTTTGTTTGCAGCACGCTTGGCAATCAGAAATTTCCCTTCGTTATTATAAATAATAACGCTTGGCACTACTCTATGGAGTTCTCTAGGAGGAACTGCCATGAAGATGAATTAGAACTTAACTTCAACAGGCTCCTTGGCTGCGGCATCTGTCTCATCAAGCTGGAAGAAATCCATTTTTGAGATATGGAAGGTGCCGGCAATAACATTTCCTGGGAATGACTGCACTGCGGTGTTGAGGTCGCGGACATTGCCGTTGTAGAAACGTCGAGCTGCCTGAATTTTATTTTCGGTATCTGAAAGCTCTCGCTGCAGATCAAGAAAGTTCTGATTGGCTTTAAGATCGGGGTAGGCTTCGGCGATGGCAAAGACGGATTTGAGGGCTCCTGCAAGATTGGTTTCTGCTGCAGCCTTGGCATCAACGCCTGTTGCACCCATGGCAGCTGCGCGAGCAGCTGACACTTTTTCAAAAGCGGTTGATTCGTGGGCAGCATAGCCTTTGACAGTATTCACCAAATTGGGAATAAGGTCGTATCGGCGTTTAAGCTGGACATCGATATCCGCCCAAGCTTCTTTTGCCTGATTAACAAGTCTTATAAAGTGATTGTAACTTCCGGCAAGCCAGAGAAGGATTACAACGATAACGGCGAGGATAATGTAGAGGATCATTGATTTATTTTAAGTATTTTAATGAGTAAACTGGAAGGTAGTAATAATAGTATCTGCAATACTCATGAAGTGCTGCATATCAACTGCCTGCTGAGCATCTGTACTCTTGATCTGTGCAGGGTCGCTATAATAGAGTCCCGCTCCATTTGCACTGTGAGTAAAGACGCTGACATCGTAGCATAGGCCGTTCTTCATGGTGACATAGTCGGCTCCCATATAAAGCTGTCCTGCTCCCACTCCTGACCAATTTTCTTTAGTAAAGACGGCGGCACCGGTAGTCAAAGTTGAGGTTGAGTTAATACCATCGCCTGCAACGGTAGGACAAGTAGTGGAAGCATCGTTCAAGGTGAAGTAGGCTTCGCCAGTTAGGACGGTACTAAAGTAGTCCTTAAGAGGTACGGTGAGTTCATTGACACCATTAATAGTCTGCTCCTTAAAATCAGCTGGGTACTGCAAAGAGTAGTCCTTGGACTGATAGGTGGTCCAGCCAGCAGTACTTATTCCACCTGTAGGCGTGGTGGTTGCCGTCGAAGTCGCGACCGTTCCGACAGTAGGCGCAGACACCGGAGTGCTGGCTACATAATATATATACCCCGCAATAATAAGGATTATTACTAATATAATCAAAAGGTAGGTGATTTTTTTCATGTGTGTATTATAGCACTTATGACGGAAATGCCAGCCTTTTATTTCTTGCATTTCCGGAAATACTGTGTATACTGATACCTAATGACTGTTATCTCGTCTCTATTGCCTTACATACAGATTGCCCTGTCGGTCCTATTAGTGGCCGCTATTTTGCTGCAAACGTCAGAAGCAAGTGTAGGGGGTGCCTTTGGAGGAAGCGATGGTTTTGCCTCCGGCTACCACACTCGCAGAGGTTTCGAGAAAGTCTTGTTTAACAGCACCATTGTCCTAGCTGTACTCTTTATCCTTTCCGCTTTCGCTGCCCTCATTCATTAATTTTACTTTAGCCATTAGCTTCAGTTCCGGGCTTTCCCCGAACTGCTCATTATTGTGAATCCAGAAGATTACGAAGAGAATTCTCCATCAAGAACATTCCGTCTGCCAAAAACCGCTGAAATTGAAGAAGCGGTAAGGTCTTTTCCCCTGCTTGAAAAGACCTTCTTCTACTTTTTCGCCGTCCTCTTCGTTGTCAGTGCGTTGGTGCTTGTGTGGAAAGTGAACGAATATTTCATGGTTCAGGTCCCTGCTTCCGGAGGGACTATCACCGAAGGAGTCATTGGCTATCCCCGATACATCAATCCACTTCTTCCCATCACCGATTCCGGACGCGATTTGACCGACCTTATTTATTCCGGCTTGATGAAAGCCACCCCGGATGGCGCGCTTGTCCCAGACTTGGCCAAGGAATACACCATTTCTCCTGACGGATTAACATACACCTTCACCCTAAAAGACAATGTCTACTTTCAGGACGGTACTCCCGTAACTGCGGATGACATAGAATTCACCATCAACAAAGTGAAGGATCCTGAACTCAAGAGTCCTGAGATGGCCAACTGGAGCGGAGTGACTGTCACTAAGTTAAACGACAAACAAATTCAATTCACCCTTACCAAGCCGTACGCTCCATTTTTGCAAAATACCATCATCGGTATTCTCCCAAAACATATTTGGCAAAATATTGATAATGACGAATTCAATTTCACCAACTACAACATCGAACCGATCGGCTCTGGTCCTTATAAGATCGAATCGGTGAAGCGAGATGCCGAAGGATTGCCCGAGTACTATCACTTGGTGCCTTTCGCTCAATACGCCGGAGGCAAAGCTTATGTTTCAAACATCTTTGTCCGTTTTTATACCAACGAAAAAGATTTGGTGAACGCTTATTCATCAGGACAAGTTACCAGCATCAATTCCATTTCTCCCGATGATGCTCAGGCTCTCAAATCCCAAGGCGCACGTATCGAGACAACGCCTCTTCCCCGTGTCTTCGGAGCATTTTTTAATCAAAGCAATAACCCAGTACTTGCTAATCACGAAGTGAGAGACGCTCTCAACGTTGCCGTGGACAGACAGGCCATGGTGAGCACCATTCTTGACGGATACGGCTCGCCTATCGACGGACCGCTGCCTCCAAACGCACTTTCCGGAGAAACAGGTTTGCGGCAGGCACAGCTCTCGGATGATGATAGAATAGCTGCAGCAAAGAAAATACTGACCGACGCCGGCTGGGCACTCAATGCCCAAGGCGTGATGGAGAAAAAAACCAAGACTGGAGACCAGACTTTGTCTTTTTCAATTTCAACTGCAAACAGCGCCGACTTGTCACAAGCAGCATCAATGCTTAAAGACGACTGGACCAAAATCGGAGCTCAAGTAACAGTAAAACTTTTTGATGTTGGAGATCTTAACCAGAACGTAATCCGCACTCGAAAATACGATGCGCTGCTTTTTGGCGAAATCATCGGCCGCGATCTCGACCTCTTCGCTTTCTGGGATTCATCCCAGCGAAACGATCCGGGGCTCAATATCGCCGAATATGCCAACAGTACGGTAGACAAGCTTCTGGAAGACGCCCGAACGACCAGCGACGCCGACAAACAGCTGGATGATTACACCAAATTCGAAGACGCCATTTATACCGATACTCCAGCCGTCTTCCTCTATTCACCTGACTTCATTTACGTAGTACCAAAAAATCTTCAAGGCCTTACTCTGGGTGATATCACCACTCCGGACGAACGCTTTCTTGGAGTTAAGTCGTGGTATTTGGATACGGATAATGTATGGAAAATTTTTACCAAACAGTAATTACTTTATAAACAATTAATCATTAGTAACAAAAACAATATGACAGACATCAAACCAGAAATTAAAGCAGAACCGTCAGTAGCCGCGCCCGGAGCACCACGAGAACACAGAGAACACCGCAGCGACCGAAGACCAGGAGGTGCCGGAGGCAGCCGCTCACGCGGACGGGACAACCGTCGAGGACACGGCTTCTCACCTCACTTGAGCCCAGGAATCCATAAAGCCAGCGACCGAAAAGAAACGGGTGCCATTCCTCCTGTCGGAGAAAACATCCGAATCATTCCTCTTGGAGGAGTGGAGGAAATCGGTATGAACATGACCCTTGTCGAAATCGGCAATGACATCGTCATTATCGACGCTGGATTTAAATTCAAGGAAGGAGACACCCCAGGAATCGACTACATTCTTCCTAACACCAAATACCTCGAGGAACGAAAGAGTAAAATCAAAGGTATCATCATCACTCACGGCCACCTCGACCACATCGGAGGACTTCCCTACATCATGGATCGAATTGGCAACCCGCCTCTTTATACTCGAAACCTCACCTCTTTGATGCTTAAAAAGCGTCAATCAGAATTTCCCCATCTTCCACCAATCGATTATAAAATTGTTGA
>Ga0206912_1087_pt1 | contig 26709 bp, 17 predicted proteins | sample Alteio_BWOrgHeat_75_FD_152933 | JGI IMG/M metagenome (GOLD analysis project Ga0206912, IMG submission 152933) | Enriched cells from forest soil in Barre Woods Harvard Forest LTER site, Petersham, Massachusetts, United States -... | ecosystem: Environmental > Terrestrial > Soil > Temperate forest >... | reverse complement strand
CGTCCATTTCAAAATCTGGCGCAGGTATATTTATTCCCAGCATAAAATAATTTAAAATTCAACAAAAATGATAATTCAAGGTATTGATGACCGGCTATTCCTGCAACTAATATCAGTGTTTATTAAATGCCAATCTGTTGTATTTAACAGACTAAATAATTTGACCCATTGTCAGGCCCTTGTCTGTCTATTGTCAATGCCTTGTCACACCAGGGAAAGGTTCCTGTAAGGTTCCAATAACTACCCTATAAGGTTCCTGAGATTTTGCAGAGGTCAGAAATATTCGCCGATAAGATGGAAAATAAAACCAGATGTAAGCTTGAGACAGTTCTCTAAAAATTCTTTGATAAAAATAGAAAACCCCTGTAAAATCAGGGGTTTTAAGAACTACATCGTCGGGGCGGCAAGATTCGAACTTGCGACCTCCTGGTCCCAAACCAGGCGCGATGACCGGGCTACGCTACGCCCCGAACTCTTTCACCGGGTTGCAAAAGTAAGGGTTCAGGTTCAATTAAAGAAACAGGGTGGGTAAATTCAAAACAGATCGATTTTTATGCTAAAAGCAAGCAGAATTTCACAGAACTGTAATCATAAACCTTAGTTCACGGCTCATTTTAAGATATGATAGCGTTAAAAGTGTAACAGGGTCGTCGCAAAGGCGATGGGCACCATATCTTAAGTTTTAGGCTTTGGGCTTTAGGCATTTGCAGGCTTACTCTTCCATCCAGGATACTTTCTGCACAGCTATATGTTCTTTCCCAATGATATCTTTATACAAGTCCGGTCTCCTGGCTTTGATGTATCTATAACCACCCGCAAGTTTAAGTTTATCTTCTGCGCAGGTTGCAATCACATATTCATCCGAAAAACTCCTGCATTCAGCAAGAATATCCCCAAAAGGATCCAAAATCATTGAACAGCCATTCTTAAGCTGATCATCATCCATACCGATCGGGTTGGAAAATACGGCATATAAAGCATTATCATAAGCACGGGCTGGCAGCCATTTCATCAGCCAGCTTCTTCCTTTAAGCCCGTCAAATTCCATACGCAGCGAAGTGGGATCCGTTTCCCTGTTTTTCCAAAGTACGGCATCAACAAATCCGGCGCCTGGTCTTGTAGATGGTGTGCACATCGTAACATGTGGCATGAATATAATATCTGCCCCCAATAATTTTGTCGCCCGTACATTTTCGACAATATTATTATCATAGCAGATCAGGATGCCGCATTTCCATCCGAAAAGATCGAACACGGTATATTCATTCCCGGGTTTGATATTTTTATTTACAAATGGATGCAGCTTGCGGTGTTTGGCCAATAACCCGGTTTTATCGACACATACATAAGCTTTATAAATATCATCCTGATCATCTTTTTCAAATAATCCGGCAAGAAGAGTAATTTTATTTTTTTTAGCAATCGCCTGTAGTCGACGAATGCTCTCACCATTGGGAATAATTTCCGAGAGGGCAAGCATTTGTTCCTTCGATAATCTTCTCGCAAAACTATATCCTGTAATGGAACATTCATGAAAAGCAATGGCATCAGCGCCATCCCCGGCAGCTTTTTCTGACAGCCGGTCAATGACGGATAAATTATATTTCTTATCACCCGATTTATTCTCAAACTGCGCGGTAGCAATTTTAATATTACGCATAATCAATTATTATTTAGAATCCATAAAGTTATATTGCAGTGCTTCCAAGGCATTGGACAAATATACCAACGGCGAATTCCAGTTAATAGCAATCTCATTAGATGCATAGGCACAGTCAGAGTCCACATAAGCTGTCTCAGGTTCATGAAAATCATAGTGACAATGATCCTGCTTTCCAGGGTTCGGCCCTCCGGCAAGCAAGCCCGGAATGGGGTCTTCAATACCGTCCGCTACAGAGGGGCGGTGATGCGGATGCATGGGAGAATAACTGCCTATGCCTGTGATGAAGCAATAGCCCGTCGCATTCCTTCCGCAGATATATTCGAGATTTCCCAACGCAGCATCGAGGTATGAACGTTCATGCGTAATAACATAAACCTGTAAAAGAAGGATGCCCTGGTTTGCCGCATTAGCATTGCTGCCCCAAACGAAATCAGATCTTCGGCCTCCCATAACCGTTAGGAAGGCATTGTTCTGTACGTTCAGGATATAATCATTTGCCATTCTTATCAGTCTGCTGCGGATGGTATCATTCAATGCCTGGGAATCGTGTTTTACTTTAGTTCTTAACAGGCTGTAATATCCAAGCAATCCTGTTTCCGGCCAGGAAGGCAATCCAAAATGCTCATTCATATGGGACAAAATGCTATCCTTATAATTTCTCTTTCCTGTCGTAATAAATAATTCACTCGCAGCCCAGAACCATTCATCCGAAAACTTTCTGTCCCCATAACCGCCTGTAATTATTTTCGGGGTATATAATTGATTCATTGCATTTTGATCGTATACCAGTGCGGGATGGGTCTGTGCCCATGACCAGGCTTTTTCAGCAGCATGAAGACAACTATCACTCAGTCCGGGTAATTCTTTTCTATAATTTTTATATACACGGGCTGCCTGTGCCGCCACGGCAGCAAGATCCAGCGTTGCTGCCGTTCCTTTCTGAACAACATATCTCATTTGTCGGGCTTTATCAGGCATGATCATCGGATCAAAGGAAGCATTGGTGCATTTATTATAAACGCCTCCGTCATTCGGATCCTGCATGCTGAGCATCCAGCGGAGGTTGTACAAAATTTCGTTTAAAATATCCGGTATATGTTTTTCCAGTGATGGAATATTTGTTTGAAGGGTATCAAAATAAGATTTGAAATCTTCATAAGCAGACAACAATGTGCCCATGCTGATACCTGAATTAACGATGTATTTATTATAATCACCCGCATCATACCAGCCACCCGGTGTTGATATAACAGCTCCTGCTTTCCTGTATTTTGAAACAGCCGATGGATGAACAATTACAGAATCGTCCGGATGACCCGCTGAACGGCTCCATTTTCCTGCATATACTTCTTCCAACGGCAAGGATGCCCGCTGGTAATAAAATGCTTTTAAAGAGGCAACTGCTGCGGGATGATGCACTTTTTCCCTGATCTCGAATGGGAATGAACTGCAGCAGCCGGCCACAGTAATCCGGAATATTCCGGTTTGGCTAAGAGAGCTGAAATCAGCTGCCCTGGTTTGCAAAGAAGAATTATTTGATTTCCTGATGGCTGAGAGTTCACCTCTGAAAACCGTGTCCGAATTTTTCTCACGGATCACATAAAAAGTAGTTGTTTCCTGTAAGTTGCCGGAAGATTTATCCAATTTCGCTATAAGAATAGCGACTTTAGGTGCTTTAGGATAAAATCCTTCCTGATCCAGCCTGATACCGGTCAGTGAATCCTGTGCCCAGATATTTTGTGAAATGAGGTAAAAAAAACACAACAGGGATATATGTAATTTCATACGAGTTATTCGTCAGACGGCTCTGCAAAGATAGTTTTTAAAACTATGGACTTTGCTTCCGTAAATTTGGGTAAGCGGACTTGTCCGGCAACGTTTTGCATATGAAAAACAGTGTTCTGAAAATAAATCCGTCGGATACGATAATGGTCGCCTTAAAAAATTTGCAGGCAGGGGAATCCGTTGATTATAACGGTGTCCATTATGCGTTAACGGAAAATATTCCAGCCAAACATAAATTTTATTTGCGTGATGAACCGGCAGGTACAAACGTGATCATGTATGGCGTACTTGTAGGCAAAACAATAAAGAATGTTACCGCAGGCAGTCGTGTTTCAACAGAAAACCTGAAACATGCTTCGGGCGCCTATGATTACAGGGGAGTGAATTATCAATGGAAGCCGCCAGATATCTCAAAATTCAGGGATTCGCATTTTTTAGGTTATCACCGAAGTGATGGAAGAGTAGGAACTGCCAATTATTGGCTGTTTATCCCGACTGTATTTTGTGAGAACCGCAATCTCGATGTGATTAAGGAAGTGCTCCAGGATGAACTCGGCTATTCAGTAACAGAAAAATATAAATCATTTACAAGAGATCTTATCATCGCCATGCAGGAGGGGACAAATACTGAGGCCCCCGCTATCCCTTCTTTACCGGAAGCATATAAGCGTTCCCGTGTTTTTAAAAATGTGGATGGCATACGGTTTTTAAATCATGAGGGGGGATGTGGCGGGATCAGGCAGGATTCGACTATACTGGGAAAATTGCTGGCTGCTTATGCAAACCATCCAAATGTAGGAGGCATAACCATTCTGAGCCTGGGGTGTCAGCATCTGCAAACTACAGAGCTGATGGAAGGCATAAAAAATTTGAATCCCGGCTTCGACAAACCGGTATACGTTTTTGAACAGCAACAATCACATAGCGAAGAGCAGTTAATACAGGAAGCGATCCGAAAAACATTTGAGGGACTTGCAAAGATTAATCAATGCGATAGAAAACCCGCTGCGCTTGATAAACTCTGTATCGGTGTAAAATGCGGAGGCAGTGATGGATTCAGTGGAATCACCGCAAATCCCGCGGTTGGATATTGCGCAGACCTTTTAGTAGCATTGGGTGGTAAAGTGTTGCTGGCGGAATTTCCGGAACTCTGTGGCGTAGAGCAGGAACTTGTTGACAGATCCGTAAACGAAAGTGTCGCCCGAAAATTCATCGGACTAATGAAGGATTATGAAGCTTCGGCATTACGCGCTGGATCAGGATTTCATATGAATCCTTCCCCTGGAAATATCAGAGACGGTTTGATAACAGATGCCATGAAATCTGCCGGCGCTGCAAAGAAAGCTGGCAACGCTCCTGTAGCTGATGTGCTGGATTATACAGAACCGGCTACCAGTGCAGGTCTTAGCCTGGTATGTACCCCGGGAAATGATGTAGAGGCAACGACCGGCCAGGCAGCAGCAGGAGCTACCCTGATTTTATTCACTACAGGCCTTGGAACCCCTACTGGTAATCCGGTTAGTCCGACGATTAAGATTTCATCAAACACTGCCCTCGCCCGCAGAATGCCTGATATCATAGATATTGATACGGGTTCTATTATTGGAGGTGAAAAAACGCTGGAAGAAATGGGAGAAGAAATATTATCATATTGTATTCGCGCTGCCAGTGGTGATATAACGCCCAAAGCAGTTCTGTTGAATCAGGACGATTTTATTCCCTGGAAAAGAGGTGTTTCGTTATAAATATTTTAGTTCATGAAAAAATTTCTTGACCAGGATTTTTTATTGGATACAGGAACAGGAAGGCATTTGTATCATGAATTTGCTGCTGATCTTCCCATCATTGACTATCATTGCCATCTGCCGGTTCAGCAGATTGCTGATAATCACCGGTTCGAAAACCTGACTGAAATCTGGTTGCGGGGTGATCACTATAAATGGCGCGCCATGCGCATTAATGGAGTCGATGAGTCTTATATCTCGGGTGAAAAAAATGACTGGGAGAAGTTTTTAAAATGGTCTGAAACGGTTCCTTATACTTTGCGCAACCCACTCTATCATTGGACACACCTCGAATTGCAAAGATATTTTGGAGTAGATAAAATTCTGCATGCAGGCACTGCAAAAGAGATATATGAATATTGTAATCAGAAATTACAGACATCAGAATTCCGGGTTCATGGTCTCCTGAAAAAGATGAAGGTTGAAGTAATATGCACCACAGATGATCCTGCGGATTCCCTGGATCATCATCAGTCGATTACCAGTCAAACTTTACAAGTCAAAGTTTTGCCTGCATTTCGTCCTGATCGGGCAATGGCTATTGAGGATCCTTTGATTTTTAACAATTGGGTAGAAAGACTTGGAAATTCGGCGAATATTTCCATCACTTCATTCCAGTTGTTTCTGGATGCTTTAAAGAACCGCCATGATAATTTTCATATTGCGGGGTGCCGGATTTCTGATCATGGACTGGAGAGATTTTACGAGTCGGAGTGGAAAGATGCTGAATTGAAAAGCATTTTTGAAAAAGTCAGGACAGGTAAAAAACCTGACAAGCTGGAAATTGAAAAATTTCAATCTGCCCTTCTCCGGCAATTAGCTGAATGGGATTTTGAGAAAAATTGGGTGCAGCAATTTCACATGGGTGCTTTACGCAATAATAATAGCAGGATGCTAAGCAGTCTTGGACAGGATACCGGCTGGGATTCCATGGGCGATTTTCCTCAGGCGAAGGCCCTTTCTGTTTTCCTGAATTCGTTGGATAAGAATAACCGTTTGGCGAAAACCATATTATATAATAATAATCCCGCAGATAATGAAATGATGGCCACGATGATTGGTAACTTTAATGATGGTTCTGTTCCGGGAAAAGTTCAATGGGGTTCAGCATGGTGGTTTATGGATCAGAAAGAAGGCATGACGAATCAGTTGAATGCGCTTTCGAATATGGCTTTGATAACTCGCTTTGTAGGTATGATCACGGATTCCCGAAGTTTTCTTTCTTATCCAAGGCATGAATATTTCAGACGGATTTTATGCGGATTATTTGGAAAGGAAATGGAAAGAGGAGAATTGCCGCATGATATGGACTGGACAGGTAAAATAATTAAGGATATCTGTTATTTTAATGCGAAACATTTTTTTGACTGGGATGACAAATAAGAGATATTATTAAATTAATCGCCATGGGAAAAATTCTGTGTTTTGGCGAACTCCTGCTCAGGTTTTCGCCTGCGGGAGAAGGTCAGTGGCTGAGATCACATCAATTACCTGTTTATCTTGGCGGCGCTGAATTAAATGTTGCAAGAGCTATGGCTAATTGGAACCTGCCAGTTTCTTATTGCACAGTCCTTCCCGAAAATTATTTATCAAAAGACATTTTAGTTTCTCTGGTTGAAAGAAAGATTCTTACGGATACCATTTACTTTTCCGGTGAACGCATCGGTAGTTACTATCTGAAGCAGGGAACAGATCTGAAAAATCAATCTGTCATTTACGATCGGGCTCATTCTTCTTTTGCAGAATTGAAAACCGGAATGATTAATTGGGATCATATCCTGCATGATGTTTCCTGGTTTCACTTCAGTGCCATTAGTCCGGCTTTGAATGAAACGGTTGCTTCAGTTTGTCTTGAGGCTGTTCAGGCGGCTTCCAGAAGAAACATTACTATTTCTATCGATCTTAATCACCGACCGAAATTATGGAGACAAAGGAATCCGCATGATGTGATGGCTGAATTACTGCCATATTGCGATGTAGTGATGGGAAATATCTGGTCGGCACATGATCTCCTGGGTATTCCATTGGATTCGAACATGATTCAGACCAATGATAAAACGGCCTATCTTCAACATGCTCATCAGACTTCGGTAAAGATTCTGAAACGATTTGCGCGCGTAAAAACGGTTGCCTGTACATTCCGTTTTGAAGAAGGGGAGAGGGGTATAATTTATTATGCTTCTTTGTATTCTGCACATCAATGGGCGGATTCATATTTATACAGGAGTCAGGAGATCATAGATAAAGTAGGCACGGGTGATTGTTTCATGGCAGGCCTGATTTATGGATTATATACAAATCAGCACGAGGATGAAATCATTCAATTTGCAACAGCTGCAGGATTTGGAAAATTTTTTGAGAAAGGAGACTCCACGACTCAGAGTCTGGAAACCATTCGTTCGAGAATAAAGGATTATGCATAAGAAAGAAAAAATTATTCAGGCTATTATTCTTCAGGGAGCGCTCCCGTTATTTTTTCATCCTGATGAAAATATAAGTGTCCGGGTAACGGAATCATTATATGCATCCGGCATCAGGGTGGTGGAATATACCAACAGGGGTAAGCAGGCATTGAAAAATTTCAGAAGTTTAAAAAAAACTTTCAGTAAACAATTCCCCGATCTGATACTTGGTCTTGGAACTGTGCAGGATTCAAAAACAGCTTTAAAAGCACTGGAATATGGCGCTGACTTCCTGGTCAGCCCCGGATATTCAAAAAGCCTTGCTAAAATAAGTTTGGAAAAAAATATATTGTGGATTCCGGGTTGCATGACAGCAACAGAATTAATGCAGGCGCAGGAATCCGGCCTTGGCTTTGTTAAAATATTTCCTGCTTCTATGGTCGGCCCCGGATTCGTTCAATCAGTTAAAGAAGTATTTCCGGATTTGTTGTTTATGCCTACAGGAGGAATAAACAGCGGAAATCTTGAATCATGGTTCAAAGCCGGTGTTTCCGCAGTGGGTGTAGGAAGTAGTCTGATCAGTAATTCTCTTATGGAGATTAAAGATTTTGAAATCATTAAAACTAATACAGGCGATCTCTTAAAACAAATTGGCGCAATCAGGTCTCACTTAGTATAAAATCATTTAACGATGCGGCAGCCGATAGGTAAATTCCGTTGGGTGGTTGTGACCCTGCTTTTCTTTGCAACAACGATCAATTACCTTGACCGACAGGTGATAGGATTGCTGAAAGATAGTCTGGCAAAGGATTTTGACTGGTCTGAAAAAGATTATAGCCGGATCGTTATGGCGTTTTCCACTGCATATGCGATTGCACTTTTACTTTTCGGAGGATTAATTGACTGGATCGGGACCCGCCTTGGATATGCAGTTTCCATTATTATCTGGAGTGTGGCGGCGATGTTTCATGCCCTTGCCTCATCTACTTTGGGATTTACATTTGCCAGGATTGCTTTAGGTCTGGGCGAAGGTGGAAATTTCCCGGCCGCTGTAAAAGCTGTAGCAGAATGGTTTCCAAAAAGAGACCGGGCACTGGCAACAGGTATTTTTAACAGTGGAACGAATGTAGCGGCTATCGCCGGCCCACCCATTATCGCCTGGATTTATTCTTCATTTGGCTGGAGGGAGGCTTTTCTGTGGACCGGTGTTTTGGGATTTATATGGTTAATTTTTTGGTGGTGGTTATATGATATTCCATCTAAGAAGAAGAGAGTTTCGCCTGCAGAACTTACTTATATAAAAAGTGACGTTGATTCTTCAAAAGAAAATACTTTAGTTAAAAGTAAAAAACTTATCTGGCCTGAGCTATTCGGTTATCGTCAAACATGGGCAATAATATTAGGGAAATTCCTGACGGATCCTGTATGGTGGTTTTATCTTTTCTGGATTCCTTCTTATTTTAATACAACATATCATTTAAATCTTACAAGTTCTGCCATACACGTATCTACAGTGTATGTTGTTGCCAGTTTCGGAAGTATTCTGGGAGGATATCTTTCAGGATGGTTAATTAAAAGGGGTTTACCGGTGTACAAAGCAAGAAAAATATCCATGTTCATTTTTGCGTGTTGTGTGCTCCCGATTTTTTTTGTAAGATACACAACCAGTATCTGGCCGGCTGTCTGGTTGATCAGTCTGGCTGCGGCAGCCCACCAGGCATGGAGTGCAAATATTTATACGATAGGCTCAGATATTTTCCCAAAGAATATTTTAAGTTCTGTAATTGGTATTGCCGGAATGGCCGGATCGGTCGGAGGAATTCTTTTTCCATTCGCAATAGGAATCATTCTGGATCATTTCAAATTAATTGGATTATTGGGAACAGGTTACAATATCATTTTTGGTATTTGCGCTGTAGCATATCTCCTGGCCTGGACAGTTATGCAGGTGCTTTCACCAAAAATGGAAATGTTGGCTATGGGTTATGAACTATGAATTTTAAGTTATGGAACTCATATCCCATAACCCATAATTCATAATCCCGAATTGAATCTATTCCACTTTAGCCGTCTTTTTTTTCTTTTTCTCTTTATGATAAAGCTTTTTTGCTTTATCAATCAGATCCAGATATTCTGTTTGTGAAGCATCATTCGGATCATAACTTGATTTGGCAATAAGTGCAAGCTCATCCCAGGTAGCTTTTTGCGTATAGACTGACTTCCTTAATAATCCACCAAATAGAGCCACGGAAGCGGAAAACCGGTAATAATCAGGGAGATCATTAAAAGGTTTGAAAACAAAGGGCAGATCATATTCTTCCAGGTGACCAGTAGTATCAACAGGAAGCTGATAGTGCATCCAGAGTTTAGCAAATGGGGAAGGATGAGTAACGGGCCCCGTTTCCATTTTTACAGGTTCAATTTCAATAAGAGACATCAATGAATGTCCCGAACCAATTTCTCCTCCCTGTATCTCATTCGTGCTATCCTGGATAGCGATCAGTTTATTATCAAATCCAATAAGCCGATAGCTTTTGACAATTGCAGGATCAAACCCTATTTGGATATAGGCTTCTTTAGCAACAGCATAAATAGTTTGGGCAAATTCTTCCATCAGAACTTTTTCTGCTTCTTTCTCATTATCGAGGTATGCAAAATTCCCTTTCCCGCGGTTAGCGAGAACTTCCAGTTTGGAATCTTTATAGTTTCCCATTCCCACGCCCAGGCAGGTTAAATAAATATCGGACGAACGATAACTATTGATGAGATTGTTGAGTTCATCTTCAGATTGCTCTCCGACATTAAAATCGCCATCCGTGGCCAGAATTACCCGGTTTGTACCACCTTTGATAAATGTACTCTTAGCAAGGCGATAGGCGGCTCTGATACCACTTTCTCCTGGTGTTGCCCCTCCGGCTTCCAGCTGGGCAATGGATTCAAGAATTTTCTTTTTTTCGGTTCCGCAGGTTGGGCCAAGCCAAACACCATTCACTCCTCCATAAACCACAATGGAAACAGTATCGATCTGACGCAGGTTATTTACCATCAGGCCGAAAGCAGACTTCAACAGTGGCAGTCTGTTGGGGAGATCCATGGATCCTGAAACATCTATGAGGAAAACCAGGTTGGCCGGAGGGATCTTATCCAGCATGGCTTTTTTTGCACAAATATTCAGGTATAATAACTCATGTTCTGCATTCCATGGGCAGGATGAGATGATCGAATTGTAATTGAACATGCTGTCATCCCCGGGCTGAGTATAATGAAGATTAAAATAGTTCATCATTTCTTCCAGCCTGATTGCATCCGGAGGAACTATATTTTCCATATTGATAAAACGCCGGATATTACTGTAAGAAGCTTTATTGATATTAACAGCAAATCCTGTTTCAGGAAACTTATCTGCCTGCACGAACGGATTTTCTACAAGAGAACTATAGGTTTCTGCGTCCACTGTCCAGCGTTCACGCATTTCCGGATACAGGTTTTTGGTTAAGGACAGAAGGCGATTGGTGGGCTTCGGTGGGGGCGCAAATCTTGCCTTCAAAACAATAGTCTGATATTTATCTGCATTTACCGGAATTGTACTGGAGTAGAAGCCGTCCGCTATTACCGTTATTGTATCCATGGAGCGGGGAACGTTAATGCCAAATCCTCCCATATTACCTGAATAATACAGGTATTCGCTGGATGCAAGTCTGATCCGGACATTACTCAGCGGGTTTTTCTGCTCATCCCTTATTTCACCACGTAAATAGTACTGACCTCGGACCTGTAGGCAGGAGCACAAAGCAATCCATATGACTGGCAGGATTTTCAATAAGTATATTTTGGTAACAGAGCATGCTATTGGTAACAAACGCTTTTTATTCAAAAAGCTGATAAATCGATGCGGTATTTCTCCCTCTTCCATTATAATCCAAGCCATATCCCACAACAAATTTATCAGGAATTTCAAAACCTGTATAATCCACTTTAAGCGGATAAACCGTTGCATCCGGTTTATGAAGAAGGGCAACGATCTTAAGGGAGGCAGGCTGCTGATGCCGGAGCTGTGGAAGAAATTCATTTAATGTTTTGCCAGTATCAACGATATCTTCCAGAATGACCAAATGCCTGTCAAAAATTTCTATGTCGAGTCCAACGGCAGTTATTACCTGACCTGAGGATTTCATACCCTTATAAGAAGCAAGTTTGATAAACGATATTTCTGCATCGATTGTAAGGGATTTGAATAGATCGGCCGCAAAAATGAAAGCTCCGTTGAGAATTGCAATGAATATCGGGTTTTTATCCTTGTAATCATGGTCCAGTGCAGCAGCAAGTTCTACAACTTTCTCCCTTATCGCCTCCTCGGAAATATATGGTTTGAATAGCTTATCATGGATTTGAAGGGTCGTCATAAATTTATTTAGAAGATGGAATATATTCAGTGAGAAGCATTCTCTGTTTTCACACTGCCTGCATTTCTAAGTACGGGCTTTGCATTAGCCATTGATTGAAGATATATCTTTTCTCCTTGTGCAGGTTCTTCTCCTGTCTCCAATCGGTTGAGCTCAAGAATATTTTCATAGCGGATGCCTTCTGTCTGACAGATATTATACATAGTTTCTCCCGACTGAACAATATGATAAGCGGTAGATCCGATTTTACGTTTGCGCTGGAGAAAAATCAGTTGGTCATTGTTCAATACATCTTCCTGTTTTAACTCATTGAATTCAATTAATCGTGCCAGTGGAATTGTATATTGATTTGAAAGAGAAAGCAGGGAAACGCCTGACTTCACATAAATTACCTTTGTTGCATTGATACTAAATGGTCCGTCGGGATAAGTTGCAGAAAGAGTAGGCTTTTGAAGAGTTGAATCAAAAAATCCCTCGATTATTTCCCGGTTTAGCTCTTTTGCGAGAGCACCGGAATCTATTTTTTCAGGCGGCAGTTTGCCCATGGCAATCAGACTATATTTCTGCAGATCATAGTCCTGAATCAGTTTAATTAAAATCTGAGAATATTTTATGTTGGTGGCATAACCCGCTTTCTTCAAGCCATAGGCCCAGGACTCATAGTCTTCCGGATTTATCCTGAAAAGAAAAGCATAACGCGGACTCTGACTAAGAAATTCAGAATGGTCACGATAGGAGTCTTCAGCAGCTGCATAACTGCGAAAACATTCTCCTCTTGCATCATCATCATGATATGCCACAGGACCGGTCCAACTATCCTTGCATTTTATTCCGAAATGATTATTGGATGCGATAACAAGATCACTTGTACCTGCCTGCGTTTCGTGGATTCCCTGTGCAAGTATAATGGAAGCCGGGATACCCGATCTCTGCATTTCTGCAATCGCCAGGAGTTTATAAGTATTGATATATTTATTGATCTGATCGGGACTCTGCGCGAAAAGTAATACTGCCGGCAGTAACATGATCATCAGTATCCGAAGTTTTAAATTCATCAGCACTCATTATTTTTTCCGGAGAAGATAAAGTCCGTCTCTTAAAGTAAGCATCATTTTTTCCACCCGGTTATCTGACAAAATCATATCATTAAAAGCCTGAATCGCTTTTGCACTTTTTCCTTTTACTTCTTCTTCAAAAACCTGACCATGAAACAGAACATTATCTGCCAAAATCAGACAACCGGATTTTAATTTTGGCAACAATGCATTGTAATAATCAATATAACCGGTTTTATCTGCATCAATAAAAACGAGATCCCACGGCTTATCGATCTTATTGAGCAACTCTAACGCATTTCCGGTGTGCAAAATTATTTTATTCCCTGTTTTAGATTTCTTAAAGTTTTCACGGGCAACCGAAGCGGACTTCTCATCTTTTTCCAGTGTATGGAGTTCACCACCGGCTTTAAGGCCTTTTGCCAGACATAAAGCGCTGTAACCCAGGAATGTACCTATTTCCAGAATATAAGCCGGGTTTAATAATTTGCTGATGATTTCAAGGAATTTACCTTGTAAAGCCCCGCTTAGCATATGAGATTCCGAATGAAGCCGTGTCGCCAGCTCGATTTCATTAAGTATATCGTCCTCCTGAACTGTGTATTTTTCAGCATAAGCCTGTGCCAGAGGGTTTATTAAGTCCATTTTGCAAAAATAAGCCTTAACGCTTAACGCTTAACGCGTAACGCTTAACGCGAAACGCTTAACGCTTAACGCGTAACGCTTAACGCGAAACGCTTAACGCTTAACGCCTAACGCGTAACGCTTAACGCGTAACGCTTAACGCCTAACGCCTGATATTTTTAAATTGTGGTTAAAGTGGAATAGTAGATATAAAATAAAGTAAAGAGGAAATTGTTCATGTTGTTATTAAACATTCAACTTTCACATCCTCTGAAATAATTGCACAGCAATTATCCGCGATTCCGCCGCCCGTTACGCGTTAGGCGTTAAGCGTTACGCGTTAAGCGTTAAGCGTTACGCGTTAAGCGTTACGCGTTAAGCGTTAGGCGTTAAGCGTTACGCGTTAAGCGTTAAGCGTTACTCGTTAAGCGTTACGCGTTATGCGTTACGCGTTATGCGTTACGCGTTATGCGTTAGCGGGTTTTCGGCTTATTACAAATAGACCAATAAAAGTAAAAATGCCATTGATCAGGAGAAGTTCAAGGCCGATATGAAAGTTTCCGAAGAAATATTGCTGGTATTTATCCAGGAAAAAACAAAGAATGGGCGACAAAATGCAAACCAGTGGTACCCATTTGTTTCGGAGACTACGGCGCGTAAGAATGGAAAATGAAAAAAGTCCAAGTAAAGGTCCGTAAGTATAAGTGGCGACTTTTAATATGATACCAATCATACTGTCGGAGGAAATCCATTTGTATATCAGAACAAAAATGAGAAAAACAAAAATGAAAACAAGGTGCACGTGCTGTCGTATTTTTTTCCTTCGGTTTTCTTCAAGTTTCTGATTCCGGTTAATGCCCAGGATATCTATGCAGAATGATGCGGTAAGCGCAGTAATCGCACCGTCAGAACTGGGAAATAAAGCTGAAATGAGGGCGATTATAAATATTACAGAAATGATATTTGGCATATGATGCAGTGCGAGTTCCGGAAATAAATGATCACCTGTTACTGAAAGATTTTCAGATGCAGCAAACAGATGCAATAGCCCGCCGAGGAAAAGGAATAGAAATATCACTACCAGCATGATAAATCCCAACACCACCATATTTTTTTGGGAGTCCTTTAGAGTTCTTACAGAGATACTTTTCTGCATCATTTCCTGATCCATTCCTGTCATGGTTACTGTAATAAATATTCCTGCAATAATCTGTTTCAGAAAAAACAACTTGCTGTCGGGATCTGTAAAGAAAATTTTAGAATATCCTTTCATCAGCATGGCCTGAAAAGCGCCTGAAAGATTCAGATTAAGATGATGTAAAATAAACAGCACACAAATCACCATACCTCCCAGCATACACGTTGTCTGCAGCGTATCGGTCCATACGATGGTTTTTACTCCTCCTTCATATGTGTAAAGTAAAATCATGAGCAGGATAATAAGAGTTGTTAGCCAGAAGGGTACATGAAATTCTGAAAGAATGGCTTCTTGTAAAATATTAACGACCAGGTAAAGTCGGGCAGTAGCTCCCAAAACTCTTGAAAGAATAAAAAAAGCAGCGCCGGTTTTATATGAAATAAAACCCAGTCTTTCATTCAGGAAATTGTAAATGGAAGTAAGGTGCAGCCGGTAATAAAGAGGCAAAAGGACATATGCGATCAGGAGATAACCAAGAAAATATCCCAGCGTGATCTGAAAATATGAGAAGGAATCTCTGGCAACTGCTCCGGGAACACTCACAAATGTTACACCTGATAATGAAGTGCCGATCATGCCGAATGCCACCAGCATCCAGTTGGAATTCCGGTTCCCGATGAAAAAAGATTCATTGTTTGATCCCCTCGAAGTACGATATGCCACAAAGAGCAGCAGAACGAAATAAGCAACTACAAAAGAGAATAATAAAAGAGGCGACATTTCTGAATGTGAAATTAGTGATAGAAAATTAGGAAATACAATATTAAAATTTCAATTTTAGTTCCCTCAATCGCAAACATTCTATGAATATTGAATCAGTGGCAGTTTTTTGTGGCTCACAGAGCGGAAAAAATCCTTTGTTTACACAACATGTCAAAGAACTTGGAAAACTGCTGGCCATGCTTAAAGTGAAACTGGTATATGGTGGCGGACATAAGGGTCTGATGGGCACGCTTGCTGACTCAGTGCTGGAGCATGAAGGCAGGATTATGGGAATAATTCCTGAATTGCTTATCGAATGGGAGGCACAGCATAAGGGTCTTACAGAACTCGCTGTAGTTCCGGATATGCATACACGTAAAAAAATGATTTATGACCGGTGCGATGCAGTAATTGTGCTTCCAGGCGGGTTTGGGACAATGGACGAAATGTTTGAAATCCTTACCTGGAACCAGTTAAAAATTCACAATAAAAAAATATATATCCTCAATTCAGACGGATATTATAATCACCTTCTAAAATTTATCAATGGAATGCAGAAAGAGGGATTTCTTCAACCTGAACAGATTGAAACGATAAATTTCTGTACTACTCCTGTGGAGTTGTTTAATAAATTAAGCTGAAGAAGGATGAAAGTGTGAGAGTGTGAGAATCTAATTATAAATTCAACTCCTATACTCTTGTACCTTCCTAAAACCCCATTGTATAACCAAATCCATACACAGCCTGGCGATAATAAGGAGAGTAGTAATTCTGAAGTACATCATACATCACACTGATAGTGATTGCACCATTACCGCCTGTCGGAATAGCTGCTCCGCCCCCTATCAACAGAGAGGGAACAAACTGATTTAATTTTAATGTCGGCTGATCCTGGTATGATCCGATACCGGACTGGGTATACCACATGTAATTTTCTTGTGGTTGCACCTGGATAAAAAACTGTCTTACTGGATATACCCTTCCAAAAATGCTCATGCCCAAATAACTCTGCTTGTAGTTCCAATACCCGTCGTTATATCCATAGTAAGAATAATTAATACCGACACCTGCAGCAAACAGTTCTGAGAATCGATATCCTGCAAGCGGTGATACATTGACAATAGTATAAGTGCCAAAAGCAAGACCAAGGCCGCCTCCAAAAAATAATTTTGATTTATCAAAACCACCCTTTCCATCTGAATCCTGAGCCATGGAGAATTGCATTATTCCCATTCCAATAATCATTAGGCCGAAAATTTTCTTCATAGAATTTGTATAAAATAATATGTTAGTTTTTGAATGAAGGACATAAAGACTGATGCTGATCGCCATTATATTCCGGATAGTAACCAGGACGTATAATCGCAAATTCCCATGCACCGTTTCCGTTATTATATTGTCTGAGGGAAGAAGTGGTTACATCATATGTAAACATCATACGAATATTTTTATAAACGAAACCAATCATAGGAATGATGGCATCTCCCGGACGGTCATACAGACCTCCGATCAGCTGTTGTTCACCATCGCCGGATAAATTATATTGAACATTAAATCCGGCAACCAGTTCACTTGCATTTGCCTGAATAGTATAATAAGCCATCGGATTCAGAATGACCATATCACTTGTTTTAAAACTTCCATTAATGAATCCTATATAACGTGGTGAAATAATATCACTGTATCCGGAAGGATCAGTATTAAAAAAAGACTCCCTGGGACCATTTAAATGCTGAACGGAGAAACCCGCATTCAGGTAAGTTTTGGAATTAGGAAAATATGTATAGTTCATGCCTACCTGCATGTCAAAGTAGTTAATATTGGGATTGTCAATGACCACCATGGTAGGCACATTGGTATCGAAAAACTTTCCGTCGAACTGATCAGGAAATTTCAAATTAGCCGCATTAATCTGTTTATTTACCCATCCTGTATTAAAACCAACAGATAACAAACTGGAATATCCTACCATCTGATGATAAGCAACAGAAGCATATACTTCAGTGGTACTAAGACTGCTCGCGCCGGCAACATCATGGAGTATTGCGCCTCCAAGTCCCAGCCAGCCGGATTGAATCCTGTTACGAAAAACCTGTGCATCACCCCATATACTCATTGTTTTATAAGGCTCTGACATGACTGTAGACCATTGGTTCCTGTAATTTGCACCCAGGCGGTAGTCAGCATCCGGAATAAATCCTGTATTTGCGGGATTGGTCAGTAGTGGTTCATTGAACCATTGGGAAAAATGAAGGTCCTGGGCTTTCAGTGTTAATCCGCTTGCCACCTGTATTAGAACGCACATTAAAAAATTTCGAATCCGCATCATCGGTACAGAGTTTCTGAGAAGGACTTACAAAGATACATTTTACCTAATTAACGTGATATCTCCTGTCTTGGTTGTTTTCGATCCATCTGCAAAAGTTGCTTCCAGCGTATAAGCATACACTCCGATGGGTTGAGGAGTACCATTAAAGGTTCCGTCCCATCCAAAGTAAGGCGTATTCGATTGAAAGACAAGCTGCCCATAACGATTGTAAATTTTCCAGTTCATAGTTACGATACCAAATCCCCTAACCTGGATAATACTGTTTTCTCCAAACCTTCCAGGAGTAAATGCATTGGGTACATCCAATAGTGGGTTTACAAGCGCCGAAACATCGTGGCATACGGTATCCACACATTCATATTGATTATAAGCGACCAGGCATGCGCTTATCGTTCCTGTAGACTGGTATTGGTGAATCACTGTGTCGGCAGATTGTTTGACAGTCGAATCAATATCGCCGAAATACCATGTATAGTGGGTAGCTCCGATTGAATTATTGTGAAAAACGGTAGGAACATTGTACTCCGGTGGCTGGGGTGTTGTATTGAAAATGGCCGTTGGCTTTCCGTGAACATGTATCGTTATGGACGTATCGGATACTATATTACAAGTTGCACTGTCTATGGCTTCCAAATGAATGGTATATGTTCCGGTATCGGAGTATAAATGGGTTGGATTGGACAGATTGGATTGATTAAATGGTGATGATATATCACCAAAATCCCAAATGAATTTTTGACCAGCCAGGGATGTATTATTGAAACTGGCATTATAAGGAGCACAACCATCACTGATTTCAAACTGGGCTTTCACGATAGGTGAAACCCTCAATGTATCGGTTAGACTATCCGGATAATTACAATAACTCGTGTCATTCAGGACAAGACGGACCATATAAGTTCCTGTATTAGCATATGTATGATTCGTACTGCCAACAGGTTTGGGTGCAGGTTCACGGGTACCGTCCCCAAAATCCCATGTGAAATCTCCTGGTTGGAATGGTTTTGTTGGCGGAGGAATGGATGTATTGGTAAAATTATAACTGAGTGAAGTACATAATCCGGCTTTGGCAATATCAAAATCAATGATGGCCCGGTCTGTTCTTACTCGTATATTCAGATAAGCTGTATCTGCTGTATTGCAACTGTTGGAATCAATAGCAACTTCCGTAACATGAAAATATCCGGTAGTTGTATAAGTATGCAAAACCTGGAAACCGGTTATGGAAGTATCAGGTGAACCGTCTCCGAAATTCCAGATATATTTTTTACCGTTGTGGGCTGTATCAACAAAAAGAACCTGTAAAGGCACACAACCCGAACTATCATATCGTCCATCAATCAGAGAACGGGGATCAGCAGAAACGCCGGCAAAATTAAATGCGATTTTTACAGCTGCAAGATTGCATCCCTCTCCTCCTGTTCCGTTTCTGGGTGACCATACACCCGGCGAGGTTGGGAACGGTGTGAGACTATTACCTGCGCAGTTTGCACAGATCGCCTGGTAAATGGCTCCTTGTTTGTCGTAACGGCTTGTTCCTCCATCCACATGCTCACTGATACTTCTGGGACCATCCATTTGCCCGAAATAAGTTGCATATAGTAAGGCGGATGCATTTTTTTGTATGACGATAAAATAGAAATCCCTGTTATCGGTTATTTTTTTAATTGCATTTGGTGAAATTGGCATACCGGCAGTTCCTGCTAAACCGTACGGATCAGCACCTGCATAGAGCCATCCGCCCCATCCTGAAACATATACATTTTCGCAACGATCAACAAGGAAGGCTACAGGTGAAATATTGGGATTGGGAGCTGCAGAACCAAATGTTGTGGAGTAGACATAAGCAGAAAGATCAGGTTGCAATTTTGCAACAAATTGTTTAGCACCCGGGTTGATAAATGCTACATTTGATGTCGTTACCCATTTGCCCGTGGTAGATCCCATTACATAAGGGAAACCCTTTTTATCGAATTCGATTCCATATATCGCATCAAATCCTGAAGTCCCCAAATAGGTTGTCTTTTTTAAAGTACTGCCATCACTGCTGATAATAGAAATATAACCGTCACTTATACCTCCCCCGTAACCGGGTTGCATGACACCGGTTTTATTTCCATTCATATCCGTGCTATTGGTAGCACCGGCAACATAAATATCATTTGTAAGGGGATTTATTTTTAATACGAAGCATGCATCTTCACCAGATCCGCCAAGAAAACTTGCCCAGATCAACTGACGGCAGTCAGGCGAAAGTTTTAAAACAACGCCATCCTGTTTTCCACCACCAAAAGTTGTTTGGAACGCACCGGGAGTAACTGGAAAATCATCTTTTGACCGGGAGCAGGTTGCTACTAAAATATTATTGGATCCGTCCAGGATAACTTCACTGCGCGAATCGTCACCATAATTTTTTATGAGAGATATGGCAACATCATTCTCGCCATTTTCCTGATTTAACTGATCTTCTATATTTACGGCATCATAATTACTTCCACCTACGAGGGCCGCACCTATAAGTCCTGTTCCGGTGGTATTCAGTTTAACAACAAACAATTCGCAAAAACCGGGTTTGCCAAAAAAGGTATTATGCGGGAAATTCTGAGAATAAGTACGGCCCATCACAACCAGGTTTCCCTGTGGATCAGAGTACATACTGTGCGGGGCTTCATTGGCATCACCTCCTATATAAGTAGCATATATCCTGTTTCGTCCGTTGCTGCTGAATTTCATTATACCCACATCGAATGAACCTCCCTGGAAATTCGATTGATAAGCGCCTGGTGAAACAGGGAAACCATCTGCGAATACTATGCCTCCGGCAAAAAAAGTTCCATCGGGACCAGGCGTAGCTGTAAAACCCCAGTTGGATGCGACGCTCCCGGTAAAAGTGGAGAATACAAGTGTCGGATCAATAACGAGTACCTGCTTGTTATTGTAGCTCCTGATGTCAAACCGAACCACATTACCCTTCGAAATGCGGTATTTTACCGGCACAGTTTCTCTTCCGTTATCACCTGTCTGGTAGGAGTTGGGTTCCATTTCCTTCACATCTCCTACAGATGTTTTCAATAACAAGCGGTTATTTGTCACCGTTAGCCCGTCGAGCCCTTCGTATTGCATGGCAATATTTTTCGGATCAGCGCCAGGATGTATGATTAGGTCGTATTTCAGATTACCATTATCTGTATAATAGCGAAGATCAATGCCGGGGTAAATATTTTTATAGGTGACTCCCTGAAAAATGCGGCAGTTCCTGGCCCATTTGGTTGAATCATTTCCAATGAAATAATTATTATAAGTGTCCAGGGGTTTATCCGGAATAATTTCAGTGGCTTCATTCATATTCAGAAAATTTACTGAATACGCGTGGGAACGAAGGAGGGTAGGTCGGCCCATTTTAGTTCTTTGTATAGCAGGGTGACCGGTAGTATCTGACCTGGTGAAAGGGGCATGTGCCGCAACCAGTTTATTTATTTCCGCATTGTTATGGAGTACCACCGTAATGCCTCTTTTATGAAAATATAAACTGCCGTTTCCAATATTTGCTTTCAGCAGTGCATGCGAATCCCACTGCCCTTTGTTTTCAATGAATTCCAGGTTAGGAACTTCAGTCTGTGCTGAAACATGAAGGAAAACAAATGCAAGAACAAAAAAGGAAAATAGCTGTTTTTTCAACAAACTGATTTTTTTTATGGTGTGCAAAGATGAAGGGTTCATTGAAATGAAAACTGTTAAATAATATCTTCAAGACGCTTAACGCGCAACGCCTAATCCTTAAATCCAATGTATCAATTCTGTTTCTGTTGATATAAATCAATCATTCTTATATTTTAAATTATATTGGTTGTCAAAAAAATTTTCACTCATCAGGCGTTTCGCATACATCGTTACGTGTTCGGCGTTACGCGTTCGGCGTTCAGCGTATCAGTGTTATATCCCCTTTGCGCCGGGTTTTGGTTCCATCAAAGAATGTCGCTTCGAGCGTATACGCATAAACATCCATGGGTTGTAATGCACCTCTGTACGTTCCATCCCAGCCCATGGAAGGATTATTGGACTCAAATACTACCTGCCCCCAGCGATTATATATTTTCCAGTCCATCGAAGCAATCCCGAAACCTTTCACCATTATAATACTGTTTTGACCAAATCTTCCGGGTGTGAACGCATTGGGAACATCTAATAATGGATTGATCAGGCTTTCTATAGGATGACATACTGTATCGGAACACCCAAACTGATTGAAAGCAACAAGACAAGCATTAAAAGAACCTGTCGACTGGTATTGGTGGATGGTCGTATCCAGGTTGTTTTTAATTGTTGAATCTCCATCACCAAAAAGCCATCCATAATTGTTAGCCCCGGAAGAAAAATTGTTAAATACAGTCGGTGTATTATACTGTGCCGGCACAGGTAAAAAACTGAAACCTGCAATTGGTTTGGGATACACATGAACATAACCAATAGTTGAATCTGCGATGTTACATGTATTGGAATCTATTGCCAGGAGTGTAATGGTGTACGTGCCGGTATCCGGATATATAGTGCTCGGATTTTCCTGGCTTGAAGAGCTGCCATTTCCAAAATTCCAGAGAAATGTTTGTCCGGCGAGGGAAGTATTATTGAAAAACGCTGTATACGGAGCACAGCCATTGGGTACGGTAAACTGAGCTTTTACAAAGGGTGAAACCCTTAATGACTGGGTCGAAGTATCCGGATAATTACAATAGTTTGTATCTACTAATACCAGTTGAACCTGATATGTTCCGGGAGCTGCATAAGTATGCCGGACCGGACTAAGACCCGGTGACGTTGTTCCATCACCAAAATACCAGGTAAATGATCCGGGCAAAAATGGTTTGCCGGCAGGAGGTGTTGAAACATTTGTGAAAAGGTAGTTGAGCGACTGGCAGGGTGGTTGTTTAATAATATCAAATCCAAGAGTAGCCTTATCGTTTCGTACCAGGATATCCAGATAAGCAGTATCACTGATATTGCAAGTTGCAGAATCTATTGTAATCAGTCGTACTCGATAAGTACCAATCGCAAAATAAGTATGCAATACCTGGAACGCTAAAGTAGCAGTATCGGGTGAACCATCGCCGAAGCGCCAGATATATTGTTTTGCATTATGCAGGGTATCTTTTAAAAGTACCTGCAGTGGAACACAGCCCATACTGTCATAACGGCCATCAATAAGCGATTTCGGATCAGCCCCCACTCCGGCATAGTTAAAAGCGATTTTTACAGCAGCCAGATTACAACCTTGAGAACCCGTTCCATTCACAGGTGCCCATACACCCTGAGTGGTTGGGAAAGCACCCTGGCCATAACAATTTGCACAAATGGCTTCATAAATAATGCCCTGTTTGTCGTATCTGCTTGTCCCACCATCCACATGATTACCCAGTCCTCCGGTCTGGCCAAAAAAACTTCCATATAGTTGGCTGACCGCATCTTTTTTCATCACGAAAAAATAAAAATCATCACCGTCTGTGGTTTTTTTCAAAGCGTCAGGAGTAACAGTCAGTCCGGTCGTTCTGGAATTATTATAAACAGCCGCACCGTTACCCTCGATTTCAATACCTCCTCCCCAACCGGCAACATAAACATTTTCGCATCGGTCAATAAGAAAAGCGGTAGGGGATATATCCGGATATTTAGAACCTTTACCAAAAACAGTGGAATAGATATATGCTGAAAGGTCCGGCTGTAATTTGGCTATAAACTGCTTTCCGTTTGCCTGGCTGAAAGTCGCATTTATAACCGGCCATACCCCCGTGGTTGTTCCCATAATATAAGGGTATCCAAGATTGTCGAATTGAACGCCGTAAAGCACTTCAGTGCCGGAGGTGCCAAAATAAGAAGTCCTGATAAGCGTCCCGCCGTCACCGCTAACGATGGATAAAAATCCATCAATACCTCCGTTATTTACTGCAGATACAACTTTGCCGTTACCGGTTCCCTGTAGATTTGTGCTGGCAGTTCCACCCGCAATGTAAACATTGCCATTGCTGGGATTCAGCGCCAGTGCGAATGCTGCATCATCATTATTTCCTCCCAGGTAAGTGCTCGCAAGAATCTGGCTCAGGTCGGGAGATGTTTTAATAAACACTCCGTCCTGATGACCGGCATTATTTTTTTGAAATGCATTTCCAGTTACAGGAAAATCCGTTGATGCGGTGCAGGAAGCGAGATAAACGTTGCCTGCTTTATCCAGTATTACTTCACTTCTTCCATCGTCACCATAGTTCAGGCGCAGGGAGCTCTGGCCCATCGGAACAATATTATTTGAATATTTCGGGGCAATATTTACTCCGTCATTTGCACTGCCACCAATAATACGGGAACCGATCAGGCTTGTTCCTGTAGCATTAAATTTTGTAAGAATGATATCATAGCCACCTTTTAGTACATCTTTTATGCCTAAACTGTTCACATTGGGGAAATTGGGAGAACTGGTCCTGCCCGCTACAACCAGGTTACCCGATTGATCAACAACCAGGCTGTGCGGCTGCTCATTTCCGCTTCCGCCAAGATATGTTCCATACAAACGATTTCGTCCGTCACTGCTGAATTTTAAAATAGTGATATCATACTGGTAAGGACCATCCGTGGCATCCCCTCCTTTCCATACGGTCTGGTAAGCACCGGGACTCGTCGGGAAACCGTTACCATTATTATTAACCGTATTCAGTGTGATACTTCCTGAATAGAAGTTTCCATTCTCATCGTAAGTGGCTGTATATCCCCAATTGTCAGAATGAGAACCTGTAAAACTTGAAAAGATCAAAGTGGGGTCGATGATCAAAGTGGCTGATGGCGAATAGTTGTTTACATGAAAATGGACGGTATTCCCGGTACCAGCGATATATGTACATTCCACATCCTTGTTGCCCTCATTTGAAAACTGATAGGCATGCGGGATCATTTCCTTCACGTCACCCACGGAAGTATGAACCGTAATCTGCCCGCTTTTTACAATCAGCTTACTGGCTCCTTTATATTTCAGAATTATATTATCCGGATTCCCGCCCGGATGAACTACCAGATCATATTTTAGCTGTCCGTTGTCAGTATAATAACGTAAATCAATGTTTGGATAAATATTTTTATAGACGACTGCCTGAAAAACTTTACAATTCGACTGCCATTTTGAAGCATCATTTCCAACAAAATAATTATTATAAGTATTGAGGGCTTTGTCACCATTAATCTCAGACTGATCTGAACTATTGAGAAATTCAACCTGGTAATAATGCGAATGCATCAGAAGGCTGGTATTTGATATGTTATTGTTACTCCCTTTTGAAACAACACCACTGCCGCCAGGAGGTCCTAATGGATATTGTACCGGAGGCATAGTGGCTGTAAGCGTTGCAGTCTGATCTGTTTTCTTATTGATGGAAGAATTATCTGCCTTTTCCGTAGCCTTAACTGTGGATGGAACACCATGAAGTGCCTGACTGAGTGCTTCCATATCTGAAGGATTTTGCAGTAATACTGAAAATCCATGTTTCTGTAAGATGAAAGTTGAATTGGGCATATCAGCTCTGTACCTGATCGTACTGTCCCATTGGCCTTTATTTTCGATAAACTCAAGGCTTCCCAAACCGTTCTGTGCATAGAGTCCTGAAATAAAACTTCCGGATAAAGCAAAAAATATGAATAGTTTTTGTTTCAATAGTAAAATTTTAATGCGCCTCATTACGAAATCCGGCTCCAGGGTGTTTTACCTTTTTCATGCATCAGCTGCTGGCGCAATCCGGCATGGATGGGTAAATCCAGCTCCGGATCTTTTTCCAATAATTCGCTGGCCGCTTTTACCGCTTGTTGAAGGATATCCCGGTCACGTACGATATCCGACAGTTTAAAATCCAATAACCCGCTTTGCCGGGTGCCTGCAATATCTCCCGGACCACGAAGCTCCATATCTTTTTCTGCAATCCGGAATCCATCTGTTGTTTCACACATGATTCTGATCCTTTCCTTTGCCTCAGCTCCCAGTTTATTCCCAGTAACCAGAATACAATAACTCTGGTCGGCACCTCTTCCTACACGGCCCCTTAGCTGGTGTAGCTGGGAAAGGCCGAATTTCTCTGCACTCTCAACTACCATAACTGTTGCATTTGAAATATGTACGCCTACTTCTATAACGGTGGTTGCAACCATGATCTGTGTGTCTCCCGATATAAAACGTTTCATGTTTGTTTCACGAACCTCCTGCTTCTGCCTGCCATGAACCATACTAACATAATATGAAGGTTCGGGAAAATAGGCTTTAAGATTTTCGTAACCCTTCATCAGGTTCTCGTAATCAAGCTTTTCTGATTCTTCTATCAGGGGGAAAATAACGTAGGCCTGCCTGCCTTTTTTAATCTCTGCTTTTATGAAATCCATCACTTTAGGCCTGTTATATTCATAACGCTGCACCGTTCTGACTGGTTGCCTTCCTGGCGGCAACTCATCAATTACACTATAGTCAAGATCGTTATATGCTGTCATGGCCAGGGTTCTTGGAATTGGAGTAGCGGTCATTACAAGAACATGAGGTGGAATTTGGGCTTTTTTCCAGATCCTGGCACGCTGTGCCACCCCAAAACGATGTTGTTCATCAATGATTGCTAATCCGAGATTCTTAAATAAGACCGGATCTTCAAGAATAGCATGTGTTCCTATTAGAATTTGCAGAGATCCATTGGCAAGCTCTTCCAGGATTTTTCTTCTGCTGGCTGATTTAACCGAACCCGTAAGCAGCTTA
>Ga0206912_1086_pt1 | contig 26946 bp, 22 predicted proteins | sample Alteio_BWOrgHeat_75_FD_152933 | JGI IMG/M metagenome (GOLD analysis project Ga0206912, IMG submission 152933) | Enriched cells from forest soil in Barre Woods Harvard Forest LTER site, Petersham, Massachusetts, United States -... | ecosystem: Environmental > Terrestrial > Soil > Temperate forest >... | reverse complement strand
CAAGAAATGAAAATGGTAGTCTTTCAAAGAGCAATGCATGATTTCTAGCCCCCAAAAAGTTTATGCCTTCAGACTCATATCTGGGCAGGATCTGAAACAATCTTTATTGAGTTTTGCCAAGGAAAATGGACTGAAGGCCGCCTATGTGATTACCTGCGTAGGAAGTCTCAAAGAAGCCCATCTGCGCTTGGCTGATCAAAAAATGGGTACGAGATGGAAGCAAAAAATGGAGATAGTTTCCCTTGTAGGAACTCTTTTTTCCGATGGAACCCATTTGCACATATCCCTTGCGGATAGTACTGGAGTGATGATTGGGGGCCACCTGCTGGACGAATGCATTGTTCACACCACAGCCGAAATCGTGCTCGGGGAAGCTTTATCTTTCGAGTTCACAAGAGAGATAGACCCTTCGACAGGCTATCTAGAATTAAAAATTGGCCCAAGAAAAGGATAAACTTCTTGCAATGAAAACAGCTTTTATTTCTTACAAAGATCGAGAAGTTCTTTTAGAAGGTTTTGTTGCGACTCCTGATGAAGAGCGCAAGCCTTTGGTGATCCTTTGCCATGCGTGGCGAGGGCGCGATGAATTTATTTGCGAGAGAGCTGAGCTTGTGGCCAGTTGGGGATACACGGCCTTTGCCCTGGACATGTATGGCAAAGGGGTCCTCGGCCATTCGAAGGAAGAAAATGCAGCCCTGAAAAAACCCTTCATCTCAGACCGGGCTTATTTGCGGAGGCGGCTTCTTTGCGGCTACCAAGCCGCTTGTGCATTACCTTATGCGGATACATCTAAGATTTTCGTCTTGGGACTTGGGTTTGGAGCCGTCTGCGCCCTAGACCTTGCGCAAAGCGGGGTTCCTCTTAACGGTGCAATTAGCATTTATGGCCATTTTGAGTCGGTACAAGGAGTTCCCTTGCACCCCATCACTGCTAAAATCTTGATTCTGCATGGGGCCCTTGACTCTATTTCCCCACAAACCGAACTAACGCGCTTCCAAGCCGAATTAAATGCAGCTCATGTCGATTGGCAAACCCATCTCTTCGGCACGGCGATGCACGCCTTTGCAACGCCCACAGCCAATGACCCCTCCGCAGGCATCCTATACGACCCCCTCTCCGCCCAGCGCTCCTGGCAATCCATCCAAGATTTCCTCTGTCTGTAAATGAAGCGAGCGGCCTAATTCGGCTTCGATTTCCTCCACGGTTGGAAGCTTGCCTTGCAGATTGTCGGGCAGAGCTTTAGCTAGCTGAGTTTCAAAATTAGCGACAGTAATCGGGGAAGTGTTATTCCTTAGAGCATACTCGACAATTAGATTATCTTTTCCTTTGCAAAGAATAAGACCAATGGTGGGATTGTCATCGGACTGTTTCATTTTATCATCGATTGCAGCAAGATAGAAGTTGATTTGCCCAGCGAAGTCAGGCTTGAATTTTACCGCTTTCAATTCAATTAGAAAATAGCAGCGAAGTTTAATATGGTAGAAAAGGAGATCAAGGTAAAAGTCTTCGTTACCGACACGTAGTGGAACTTGTCTCCCAACGAAAGCAAAACCATTCCCAAGTTCAAGCAAGAATTTTTGAAGGTGATCCATAAGTCCGTCTTCAATTTCTTTTTCCCTGGCTTCATCGATAAGGGTGAGAAAATCAAAGCAATAGGGATCTTTAATGACTTGTTCAGCCAAATCTGAGTGAGGACTGGGAAGAGATTTTTGAAAATTGTTAAGGGCTTTTCCTTGACGATGATATAACCTTGTCTCTATCCACATTTCCAAAACTGAGCGACTACACCCACATTCGACCGCCCTTCGTGCATACCATTCTCTTTCTTCCAAAATTTTCACTTTATTAATCAAAATAACATTATGTCCCCAAGGAATGCTAAGGCAGTAATCTGGAGGGACTTCCAATTGTCCAACAGCTTGTTGGACTTTTGCATAAGAAGAATAGAATGTTTTCATATAGAAAACGTTAGACCGAGAAAATCCCTTTAATCCAGGAAGGCTAATTTGGACGTCTTTGCAGAGTCGCTCGATTACCTGACTGCCCCAGCCTTCTTCTTCTTGTCTTTTAACGATTTCGGAACCGATCCACCAATGAAGCTTGATGAGTTCCTGGTTGACAGACATCGCAGCTTTGATCTGTGACTCGCGTATGCGGGTTTTGATGTTCTCTAGAAGAACAGGATAACTTTCAGGAAGAAGGCTTATGGATGCGACTTGAGTTGTCATAAAGGCCTCGTGTTTTAATTATTCACCTATAATTGAACTTTCTTTAAAAGGCGGGGATGTTACTAGGTTAGGTACAATTCAGACAAGGGATTTTTTATGATTGAGGCTTGCGAGTTATAAACAGCTGGCAGTTAACATTAATGTAAACTTATTTGCGGGGAAGATGGACGAAGTAGCCGTGGCCATTAACAGAGTCCAACTTGGAGAGATGACCTTTGTCTACAAGAGCGTCGATGATGCGATGCAACCAGAGTAACTTTGCTTCCTCTTTGCTGAGATAGAATTGGTCAAGGGGAACACCCAATTTTTGATAGGTGTGAAAAGGTTGTTTATTGGTATTGATCACTAAAGTGCGGTGACTTTTGGTCGGCGTACAGTCAAAGTTGTGTTGAATAAGGTCGTTTAATTCTGCGATAACATCTTGCGCAGCTTTCTTTAATGTTACAACTCGCTCTATCCACTTGACGTCCTCTCCATCCATGATTAAATTCCCCTTCTCGTCGCGAGCAGGAACGTCTAGTAAACCCTCTTCTGCTAAGTCTAAATTCAAGGAGTTTAAATCGACTTGAATGGGTTCTTTACCCGTCAGGGGTTCATTTTTTTCATAAGTGTCACGTAATTTTTTATCCATTTCTTCGAAATGACGCATCTTTTCAGCGAGGACTTCCGCAGAATCTTCTACAGGTCTTACAATCGGCTCTTCACAACACCCCATCGCCTCAAATTTCGGGAAGCTTGGAAATTTTTTGAAGGATTCAAACTCTTTAATTTGCAAAAGAACCTCTTCAATAGTGCCAGCACCCCATTCCAAGATGAATTGTCTCTTACAGGGATTGGCTTTCCCCACTGACACTGCAAAGGCTCTTTCTAGATTAAAGTATTTTGTGTAGAAGAGTTCCAATTCGTTCGTCCACTTATCAGATAAGAGACATTCTTGTAGTCCAGTCAGAAAGATCTTAAATTCATCAGAGTCGATTGTGTTATTATTTTTTTTAAGATATTCCTTTAAGCAGAATTTCCCTATATAACTCTGAAAAATGCGATATCGTATTTCTTGTTCATCTAAATATTGGATTACAATAAATCCATGACCAGGAAATGAATCTTTATGGTCTATTGCAAATAAGTAAGCAAAAAAAGTTGTAGAAGCAGTTTTAGTCAGGAGTTGAGCATTTGTTTCAATTTGCAACCAAGCTTTCCGCAAGTCATCTTCGTTTTCGGTAGTGTACAATATTCTCTGTACTTTTCTTAAATCACCGATGCCAAAAATAGAGCTCATTAATACATCGGTGGTAACCCCACAGCGAGTAATGTTGAGATAATATTTGTCTGCTTCGTAAAAATCAGGATGGCACCCTTTACGTTCGGACCAAAAGAAACGGGGACAAATTTCTTCCGAAGGGTGTTCCGCAAATTTTTGGAATAGTTCAAACACAAAATCTAACTTATGCCTAGATTGTGTTATTCCAACTACTGGAGCGGCCACGAGTGGTTGAGACAAATCTAACCGAGCTGAAAACATGGATCTATTTTAATCAATTTTTATTAAATTTCTATCTAAAAGATATTAAAAATATAAGTATGGTACAATAAAATGATCAGCAAGGAGGCAGATATGGGTGACATTAACATCAACAAGATCGGGCAGCAGCCTTTTGTTCCCGAAGACATGCCTAAGCAGTCCAAAAAGCGCAAAAGAGAACAGTCCAATATTCCTACTCCGCCACCACCTCCAGTGGCAAGGTCCAAAACTTCCAGCAGAATCAGATTTAAGTCGATCAGACTCGATGATTCAAATGCCATGAAGGCGATCGCTGAGAAAAAGCATGCTATACTGAAAAATCCCACACGCATGATGGAAAAACTGGCCCATCTCGATAGCCAAGTGGAGAAAAAACGCGCGCGCGATTTTGGCCTTGGTGGAGTTGTAGAGTCTCCCAAAAGCACTGAAGCCGCAAGCACGCAGGCACCCACTTCGATGGAGTTGGACCAGCCGAAGAGTGTTGAAATAAATAAACTCGCACCTCAAGCGCCTGCAAAAAAATCCAACTCACAAGAGGCGGATGAAGATCAAAAAACGCATGACAAACAGCAAGCTGAAATAAGATACAGAGAAGAGGGAAAACGCCGCTTCAGCATGGAGAGAGAAAAACGCAAAATTGCCGAACATGATTTTCAAGTGAAAGAAAATCAGAAGAAAAAATTGCGCGAAAAATAAGCCCTTAGTTATAATCTCCCGATTAAAAAAGGAGATCGGCTATGATGGTTTCAGGCGCTACGACTCATATTGCGATTCAAGATCTACGTGAACGGGGACTTGTCAATGTGAACTACCCGGATGTCTTACGAGGAGCTGTGGAAAAAGCGGTTGATTCCTGGAAATTCTTTTGCCAGCTACCGCGCGAAGAAAAGCTCGCCTTTGAATTCCTTGAAGACTCGCATGGCGATGGAGCTGGTTATGAGCTCAAAGTAGCCGATGGAACCGATCGCAAAGAAAATTTTCACGTCTCCCTTTTTCAGTCCAAGCGCTTACAAAAAATTGCCAACCAGCGTAGCTTGGCCTTCTTAACCGATGCCCAAGACCTGCTCGATAAAATGGAACCCCTCATTCTACAATTTGCCGAATGTGTGGAACAAGCCTATGATATTCAAGGTTTTAAAGATGAAGTGAAAATGTGCAAGCAGTACTGGATGCTGCGCTATCTCCACTATTTTGGCGATCAAAAAGAGGGCATCGAAATCGCGGCTCCTCACACAGATAAAGGCGGGTTTACACTCCACCTTTATGAAACAGACGAAGGGTTGCAATATTTTTGCATTCCGAGTCGGCAATGGAAGCCGATGCCCGTCGATAAGCAACAGACGGTGATCATTTCCGGTTTACAGCTTCAGCTCGCTTCAGAAGGCCGAATTAAGGCTCTCTACCATCGCGTCATCGCCACCGAAAAGTCTGCGAGTATCGGTCGCTTTGCCGTAGTGTGCTTCATCTCTCTCGAAAATAGACCTGGCTATAACAAGAAGGGCTATGGAAATACTCAGTCGCATCAGGTTGGTTTCAATTACGATTTGCCTCACCCTGAATTTGCTAAATATTTTTTGAAAAGATAGCACTCCGTGAAGCCTAGCTGTTCATATAGTGCGATCTCTTCCCTTGAGACAACGGTGGTTGCCATGTGGTAACCTTGCTCTTGAACTCTTCTTAAAAGCGTTTCAATGAGGATAGGGCCAGCTTCAGGATATTCAGGAAGGGTTGCAATATCATAAATGCCTCCCACATTGGCGTGTAGGAGCAAAAGACCCGAAGCAACAGGTTTGCCGTTTATGTAGGCGATGTAAGCTTCCCAGGAAGACCCTTCACGATAGAGCAAGGGGGGAATTTGGCGATAGAGGAGTGCATAGGCAGCGGCATCTTTCCCTTTCAACTGTGCAATTTCCAAAAGCTGCTCTAATTGCACGGCATGTTGGATGTCGAAAGAATGCTTGGGAAGAGGAGCCAATTCTTTATCGAGGTGTCGATAGAGGCCCACTTCTTCGCTCATTAATCTGAACTCCTTCGATTTAAGGTCGAGAGGGGAATCATTCTCTCCGACCCACCAGGAAAAGGGCACAGGTGGATCCTTGAAGAGATCGATGACCTGCTGAATCCGTTCATCAATGGCTTCCTTATTGAAAGTTGCTGACAGGACAAAATTAAAAGTATCCATTTCCGAGCGAATGATAGTAACATCAGGAAGAGAAACGCGCTGTAGCAAAGTGACGTACTTTGCAAAGTAAATCATGCGGAGATGCCAGTTGACATCTAAAGCATTGCGTATCTCTTGTAGGGTCCATTCCTTCTTGCGCTGTTGAGGCTTTTTTCGCCTTTTTGGCTTACTCCACAAGGCTGCGGCGATGTCGATCTCCTTGATCATCTCCGTTTTAGCTTTGTTATAGCTAAAGCGGTCGCCTGGAAATTTTTTTGCCAAGCTTTCCTTCAAATTAGAGTAAGCTTTCGCTTTTTCTTGATGATGCTGCAAGTATTCACAAAAACGGAGATTGCGACTCACCTCAGGATCGCTATCTTCATGGATATGCAGATGAATAGGGGGCTGATAATACTTCTGAAAAAAGCGGCGCTGTTTTAATCCAAATTCTCCCTTAGCCTCATACCCGACTTGTTCGAGAGCCCGCACACACCGGTCTAGAGCTGTAATGTCAGGCGTTATGCCGATAATGTCGATGATAGGCTTAGCAGAAGAAGAGGGAATGGCAGTGCTGCCTACATGCACAAATTCGATAGGAAAATCTTTAAATATATTTTTAAGAAGCTTTTGCTCCGCGTGATAAATGGTTTTCCAGACCTCCTGATAGCTTTCTACAGTGAGTTTTTTAAGAGCGAAAATGCTGACGCTGCGCTCTTGAAGTCGAGTCTCTTTCCAAAAATACATGCCTAAGCGTTTGGCGATCTCGATATTGCGGGTATGGTTGGAGTCAATTATTGAGAATAGCTCATTGATACTCAGTATATTAAAGGCATAATCGCAAACCGCCAGTGCCGCTTCTAAGGTATACTCCTTTCCGCGAAAAGCTGTCTCTACATTGTAAAACAGCTCGACCACCGGTTTGCCTTCGAGCGTCTCCTCCTTTAATCCAACTTTTCCAATTGGATAATTATCTGTGAGTTGAATGATCTCAAAAAAAGGATAGTCCTCTTTTTCATTCAATTGCTTGAGGAGTAGTCTTTTCGTCGTCAGTTGCATCATTTAGTAATAAATAGATCTGTACCCGTCACAGATCTGAGGATGCAGTAGAGCGGGCCATCGGGATACTCTTCCACAAATAGAGTGTAGGTCAGAGTAGCACTATTCACCGGCGAGAGCGCAATTCTTGGCGTATCTTGCAAGGATTGCACTGTATCCAGCGAAATAGGGGAGGACCAGCTTTGTCCAGCAGGAAGCAAAGCGGCCTGAACCGAACCGAGTGTCCGATCTTCCCACACCAAAAGCGCATTTCCGGCAGGGTCTACGCCAAGGTTGTAGAAGGTGATGAAATTGGAGTTGTTGGGCACAGCGGTTTGCGGGTCGGACCATTGCAAGCTAGACTTTGGCAAAAATGTGCTTTCGAACAAAGCCGTCTTAGACCCATGTGGAATATAAACAGCTGTTGCATTGCCTTGGTCATCCAAACGGATGCGTGGATAGTAGCTCATGACGTTAGGAAAAATGGTCTTTTGCCACGTTTTGCCTTTGAAGGGCAGTGTCGAGGCCTTAACGTTGCTATCATCGCCTTCAGACCAGATTAAAAAAGCGTTTCCTTCTTTATCTACGGCTAAGGAAGTACCCCACACGAGGCCTTTTATTTCTTTGAATTGCTTTTGTAAATCCCATTTTTTTGAATCTGCCTGTAGTGTCGCAGTTTGCAAAGTGGATGTGGAATCTTTGTACACATACCAGAGAAGGACCGCATTGCCATGGGGATCAAGCGCAAAATTGTAGGAGTTAAAGTCGGATAATTTAATCGGGGAGAGAATCGTCCAGGTCTTGTTGTCTTTATTATAGCGCGCAGCTTGTATTAGGATGTTTGTTTTCTCTTTGGAGACCCACACGACGAGAGCGTTGCCATTTTCATCTAAGCCAAGACTAGGTACCTTCGTTATCTCGCTGATGTGAGTGGGGATATCATCGACGGGAATCCAGCCGTCAGTGCTGTTAGAAGGCAGAATAGCTCCGTGGATTGTGATGATGGGATCTTTGGTTGGATGCGTGCGCACCGTCGAGTACCAAATGGCCATCACATTGCCCTCCTTATCCGTCGCGATGTCGGGATAGTACCCTGAGCCAATCTCTACTGAAGGTGACCAGGTTTGCCCTGCCAATTGCTTAGCCCCTCTAATCGTTGTTTGATGCTCAGTCGAGTACATCCAGACAGCTGTAGCATTGCCCTGAGAATCCATGATCACATCGGACCCGTTTGAGTTCTTGTCGCCAAGAGTAACGCCTGGCGTCCAGTCTGCTGAGAGGTAGAGGGGAAGAACGAGCAACAAGAATAGCGCGCGCTTAATAAGCTGCATGGGTGATCTCCTGGTTAACGAGCCTATTGCAAAACTCCATTTGGGCCCAAATCCGCGCTTTTGTCCCCGGATTCGCACCCTTCGCAAGTTGCCTACTTTACCCAAGTATGTCAACTTGCGAAGGAGGCGAACCAGTGCCAAAATCATCGAATTTGGCCTCCAAAGCGAGTTTCGCAAAAGGCTCTAAATACATTCATTTATTTAACTCGAAGGAATTAGTCAATAGACATCAACCGCAAGTAGACATTAATTATAGTTATCTGATAATATTACAACTCATTATTAAAAATAGGTTGAATAATGAAAGTTATATTAACTTTATTTGTATTGATAATTAGTTTTTTTAATTTTGAAGCTGAAACTCGCTACAAGACTGGGGTCGAAGAGCTCAAAATTCAAGACGTCATTATTGGCGTATTACCACATGAAAGGGTTGAACCTCAGCATCTTGTAATCGATCTTCTCGTTTTGCATGATTTATCAGACGATGTGGCCTATAACCGCCTTGCCGCACTTGAGAAGTTTTCCAAAATTGAAGAGGCCACCTTGCACATTAGCACAAGTGATTCCGCTGAGGTTGTCCACCTACATTCTACCAGAGGAACGCAATGAAAACATTTTTAAAACTCACTTTGTTCAGTTTATTGCTAGCAGGGACTCAAAGTTACGCTTCGCTCCTCAATGACCAAAATACGGCGGAACGCGTGGGGTTTTTTGTGCGTGGCTTGCAAATTTGCCATCAGGGCGAATGGCGCAACATGACCATTTCTTTAGAATATGAAAGCGATGTCAATGAGAACTTACTTGGCGTCAAACGATTTGTCAGGAGCTTCTTAGAGAATTACGACAATACGACAGACTACTGGGAGATCATGAACACGAAGTTGGTCCGTGCGCTTTTTAAAGAATTTGCGGGGATCAACACGATCAAGTCCAAGCTCTCTCTTGCACCCGATAAGACGCTGTTTTTTCCACGAGAATCCACCGTAGAATATACCCGTGGCGATCCAGTCATGAAAGAGATGTTTATGTTCACAAAGCTTAAATACTTGATCTGCAACGTCACCTTTCAAGCTTTGGATTTGCAAGTAGCCTTTCGCTTCAAAGACAATCCAACAGCTGCCGACTATCCCGATTACCGCTCGGTTGATGCCGTCATGGATGAGTTTTTCGCCGAAAATCCAATCAGCTATTCCACCTGGAGGACTCTGAAACCCAAGCTAGAAGCTCGTCTTTTAGAAAAATTTCCCTCGTTTGCCACAATCGAAGTCGAAGTAAGGATTTCAAAGGAGTGAACGTATGATTGGAGCAATTGGCACACAAGTAAATAACGTCGCAGAGGTCTTCAGGATCGCATTATCTAGCGAAGTTGCGCTAGTGGCGAGAGGCGCTTTTCTTGCTCTCGAAAGATCGTGGAGCTATGCCGGGAAATTCCTCTTGCTTCAGCGCCAATTGCTGAACATCGTCATCCGCAGCTGCCGCTTTATCCCCATTGATTGCGCGAGCGACCATCAACGCATCAAGTCCACTATCACAACGCTCAAGATGTTCAACATCTTTTCCGTTGTAATTGGCGTGTCGAATATTCCTGCCGCTGTTGAAAAAATTTGGCAGAACCGCCGCCTCGCCGATTATGAGGGTTTGGCTTTGTCTTCAATATCAGCCACGGTATTAGCAGCCGATACATTGGACTCTTTTAACATCTTCGTCAACGCTACACTGCAAACTTTTGCTTATACTACGATTCAGTGGATGTCGACAATCGAGCTTCCCTTAGGCTTTGTCGTCATGGCTGGAGGCTCTTTTATCCGCTTGATTCATGTGCAACGCCTAAAGCAGGTAGAACGCGAGGTGGAAGCGCTGCAAAGAAATCCCCAGCTGGTCGACGGCTTTGTGCAAACGAGGCTTAACACCCCTTCGGAACGCGCAAAACTGCTCCGCTGGACAAGCAAGAGCCTCTTTGAAAAATTCGAACGACTGCAAGACAATCCTCCTGCAAGGCTGCGCGAAATCCATGCTTTTATCAAGGCAGAAAAAGCCAATGAGCGCCTTTTCTTAATTGCGAATGCTGCGACGATGATTGCGCTCAGCCTCTTTTATTTGGCCGCTCTTTCACCTGTGACTCCCTTTGTTTTCCTAGCGATAGGGACAGGGCTTCGACTGAAGCAAGTCATCAGACCGGTCGTTCCAGAAATACCTTGACTTTGCGCGCAAAAATTTTATAGTGGGCTAAACTTATTCCTAAGACTTGGCTTGCTATGGCGCGAAAGAGACCCATCCGTCTAATTTTAGTCCTGACGGGTTACATCCTTTTCCTCTTCATGTTCATGCAGCCGTTTCTCGTGTATCAATTTCGCGATTACATCGCTGTCTTGTTTCCCAAAGGGATCATCGCCCTAGAGCAGCGCAACCTCCTTCTCATCATCCAGGGAATCATGCTTCTCGTCATCATTCCCGTTTACATTTTGACTTTTATCTTTTCTTGGAAATACCGCGCAGCCAACAAGAGAGCCACGTACGATCCCGATCTCGTCGACAACAAACTGGCTGAAGTCATCTGGTGGGGCCTTCCTCTCGTTCTAACGCTCATCGTTTCTGTATTAACTTGGCAAAAGACCCATGAATTGGATCCTTACAAGCCCCTACAAAGCGATAAGAAGCCCGTGACAATTCAAGTGATTGCCCTGCAATGGAAATGGCTGTTCCTCTATCCAGAGGAGAAGATCGCAACGGTGAACTTCCTCCAATTTCCCGAAAAAACCCCCGTCCATTTTGTGCTCACAGCGGATGCTCCCACGAATTCCTTTTGGATCCCGCGTCTAGGGGGACAAATCTACGCCATGCCCAAAATGCGCACTGAATTGTATCTAATGGCCGATGATGCCGGCGATTTTAGAGGATCTTCTGCCAACCTCAGTGGAGAGGGCTTTGCAGGGATGCATTTCATTGCCAGAGCCTCTTCTGAAAAAGACTACCAGGAGTGGGTCGAGTCGGTGAAAAAATCTTCCCACACTTTAAGCTTAGAAGAGTACCAAAAATTGGCACTGCCGAGCCAAAACAATCCGGAGGGCCATTACCAATTGCAAGCAGATAATCTATTCGACAAGATCATCGATAAATATATGCACCCACAAGAGAAATGAATGATATGTTTGGCAAATTAACACCCGAAGCCTTCATCCATGAGGGAAGCCAAAACTTTGCCGTCATCATGGTCGTTTTAACGGGAATTGGACTCGCCGCTCTACTCACCTATTTCAAGCTTTGGAAATGGCTCTGGAAAGAGTGGCTGACTACAGTAGACCCCAAGAGGCTCGGGATCATGTATATCATCGTCGCTCTGCTCATGTTCATGAAAGGATTCGCCGATGCCTTTATGATGCGCCTTCAGCAGGCGCTCTCAGTAGGGGATTCGCATGGATTCATTTCTCCTGGGCATTTTCAAGAGATATTTTCCGCGCACGGGACGACGATGATCTTCTTCGTGGGAATGGGAGTCGTCTTTGCTCTGATGAATCTTATTGTGCCTTTGCAAATCGGCGCCCGCGATGTCGCTTTTCCCTTTCTCAATGCGCTGGGCTTTTGGCTCTTTGCAGCAGGTGCTATGTTGACCGTCGTATCACTTGCGATCGGCAAATTTTCTGCGACAGGCTGGCTGGCCTATCCACCGCTCTCAGGCATTGAGTATAGTCCAGGGGAGGGTGTGGACTACTGGATCTGGCTTGTCCAGATTTCAGGGGTGGGAAGCACCATCTCTGGCATCAACTTCTTAGTGACCATTCTCAAAATGCGCTGTCCGGGCATGACCTGGATGAAGATGCCCATCTTCACTTGGAGCGGGCTTTGCGCGATGGTCTTGATCATCTTCGCTTTTCCCATCTTGACGGCCACTTTAGCTTTGCTGACGCTCGATCGTTACTTAGGGATGCACTTTTTTACAGCAGGTGGCGGTGGCAACTTGATGATGTACGTCAATCTCATCTGGGCCTGGGGCCACCCGGAAGTCTATATTCTCATCTTGCCGATCTTTGGAATTTTTTCTGAAGTGGTCCCGACATTCTCGGAAAAACGGCTCTTTGGATACGCGTCGATGGTGTGGGCTCTTGTCGTCATCACCTTCCTTTCCTTTGTCGTTTGGTTGCATCACTTCTTTACGATGGGTGCAAGCTCCAATGTCAACGCCTTCTTTGGCATTATGACCATGCTAATCGCCGTCCCCACGGGTGTAAAAATTTTCAACTGGCTCTTTACAAAATTCCGTGGCCGCATCCATTTTGAAACGCCCATGCTCTGGTTCTTCGCTTTCGTGCTCAACTTCACTGTAGGAGGCATGACAGGGGTTTTGCTCTCCTCGCCACCGGTGGACTTCCAAGCCCACAACAGCTTGTTTTTAATTGCTCACTTCCATGGCATGGTCATTGGGGGAGTGCTGTTCGGCTTCTTCGCTGGTTTTACTTATTGGTTTCCAAAATTTACCGGCTTTTTGTTGGATGATAAGCTCAATCGCTATGCCTTTTGGTGCTGGTTTGGAGGCTTCCTGCTCGCTTTTATGCCTCTCTACATGCTGGGCTTCATGGGGGCGACAAGGCGCCTCGATCACTATGAGGCAGCAACAGGCTGGCATCCGCTCTTTATCGTGGTCTTTATTGGAGCAATTATCATTCTGATTGGCGCCTCCATCCAGTTCTACGGCCTAATTGAGAGCATTATCAACCGCGACAAGAACAGAGACACGACGGGCGACCCTTGGAATGGCCGTACCTTGGAGTGGTCCACCCCATCGCCACCGCCGGTTTACAACTTTGCAGTGATCCCCACGGTCAGTTCCGTCGACCCTTTATGGGCAATCAAAAGGGGTCAAGCGCCGAAACCAGCAGAGACTTATGAGGATATTCACCTGCCCGTGAACACCCCCCTCGCATTTTTCATTGGGATGCTCGCAATTGCTTTCGGCTTTGCCATGACCTGGTATATCTTTTGGTTGGGGGCTATAAGCTTTATCGGCATCCTGACATGTGTAGTGATACGCCTTTCTGGCAAAGATAAATTTGAAATAATTCCCGCAGAGGAAGTAAAAAAGATGGAAGCTGCAAGAAGGAGCCCTGCAAGCGCATGACTTCACTCACCGTTCACCAAACACCAGAAGCTCATCCTGATACAAGCACGCCCGATCCGCACCAGGATACCTTTTCAAAGACTGTACTAGGCTTTTGGATGTACCTGATGACCGATTGCCTTTTGTTCGGAACCCTGTTTGCCACCTATGCCGTGCTGCACAACAGCACCTTTGGCGGGCCAACTTCGCATGAAATCTACAATCTTTCGACGGCGTTTATCGAAACGATGATTCTGTTGCTCAGCAGCGTGACGTGTGGTTTAGCCGTTTTAGCCTCGCTAAAAAATGCAAAAGCCAGCGTTGTTGCTTGGCTCCTTGTGACCTTTTTGTTGGGAGCTACCTTTATTGCCTTTGAGTTGACCGAGTTTCATCACCTGATTCAAGATGGCCATAGCTGGCAGAAAAGCGCATTTCTCTCTTCTTTCTTCACTCTAGTCGGCACGCACGGCACACACGTCTCGGTGGGGCTATTTTGGATGCTGGTGTTGATCCTCCAAGTCTTTTTTGCTGGAATCACGGTGGATACTTTTAGAAGACTCGTCGTTTTTAGCATGTTTTGGCATTTTCTCGACCTGATCTGGATTTTCATTTACACATTTGTCTATTTGATGGGAGTGATCTGATATGCATACAGAACTTAGCCTAAACGAGATAAAGAAAGAATGGCACGGCACTTACAAAGCCTACTTGATTGGCTTTGTCGCTTCTTTATTGTTGACGCTGCTTTCCTTTTCTTTAGTCGTGTACAAAGTTCTCAACGGCCCGACCTTGATTTATACGTTGATAAGTCTCGGCTTAGTGCAGGCGGCAGTGCAGCTGCTCTTTTTCTTGCATCTTGGACAAGAAGCAAAACCGCGCTGGGAGACCCTGATCTTTGCCTTTATGCTGCTTTTACTGCTTATCGTGCTGATTGGCACTCTTTGGGTCATGCACGACTTAAATAACCGCGTCATGGAGATGCATCAATGATTAACTTTTATTTAATTACCAAGCCAGGAATCGTGCTTGGCAATCTAGTCACCGTGGCTGCAGGTTTTTTGCTTGCATCTAAGGGCAATATTTCACTGGGGCTGTTCTTAGCGACGCTCTTAGGCCTCGCTCTCATCATGGCCTCCGCTTGTATTTTGAACAATTATATCGACCGGCCACTCGATGAGAAGATGAAGCGCACGAAGAACCGTCCTTTAGTCACAGGCCTAATTGCAGGATGGCAGGCGCTTTTTTATGCCGCGTGCTTAGGGGTGTTGGGAAGCTTAGTTTTATTGAAATTCACTAACCTCTTGGCTTTCTCTGTTGCAGCTGTGGGATTTTTTGTCTATGTGGTCCTCTATAGCATGTGGAAGGGGCGCACCGTTTATGGAACAGCCATTGGGAGTGTGGCTGGAGCAGTCCCACCCGTCGTGGGATATTGCGCCGTGACGAATCATTTTGACACGGGCGCGTTGATCCTATTCGCGATGTTAGTCCTGTGGCAGATGCCTCATTTCTTTTCGATTGCCGTGTATCATTTTGATGACTATGCCGCTGCTAAAATCCCCACTCTGCCGATTGAGAGGGGGATGTTGCGCACCAAGATCCACATGGTGATTTATATTATTGGATTTATCTTGGTGGCGAGCTTGCTGACCTATTTCAATTACACCGGTTACATCTACCTTCTTGTAGCAATTTCCCTAGGAGTTCTTTGGCTGTTGCTATGTCTGCAAGGGTTTAACCGCACGGATACGAGGCTTTGGGGTCGCCACATGTTTCAGCTTTCGCTCATCCTGATCACGCTGCTTTGCTTGACGATTCCCTTCGACCTAGCTGTCACAGGATAACATGAAACACACCCTTTGTTTGATTCTTCTGGTCGCTGTGAGTTTCACAGGCTGCTCCAAGAAAAAGAGCAGTAAAGCGCCTCCACCACCCCGCGTGACCACCACCACAATTAAGCAAGAAACCGTTCCAGTCTATATCGATGCGATTGGCCAAGTCATCGCACCCGTGACCGTTAATATCCGTCCACAAGTAGCTGGCAAGTTGCTAAAAACATATGTGCAGCAAGGAGCGATTGTCAAAGAGGGGGATGTTTTATATGAAGTTGACTCAAGGCCCTATCAAGCGATCTTGGATGAGGCTCTCGCCCAATTAGCACACGACCAAGCGCTGTACCTTTATGCCCAACGCACACAAACTCGCAACAAACCGGTCGCTGAAAAAGACTACATCTCGATTCTCAGCTATGAGCAATTTGAGAGCAATACAAGTGCAGCCCAAGCACAACTCGATCTCGATAAAGCTGCTGTCACAGCCGCCCAGATCAATGTCGACTACTGTAAAGTTATGGCACCCGTCTCTGGTAAAATCAGTTTTTTTAACGTCGATGTTGGTAACATCGTCGCCATCGATGATCCTAACCAGCTCACGGTTATCCGCCCCTTCTCTCCCATCGATATCACCTTTTCTTTGCCCCAGCAACAGTTTGAGATCATCAGACAGGTACAAGGCGATGCAGGCGAGTGGAAATTTGTCGCAACCTTGCCCGATCCCCACACGCCCTTTGCAGGCACGACCTATTTCATCGACAACCAGCTCGATCAAACCACCGGAACGATCCTTTTAAAGGGGCGGCTGCCAAACGAGAACCGGGCGCTTTGGCCTGGGCAATTTATCCGGGTAAAGGTGCTTCATAAAATGGCCGAGAATGCCTTGCTTGTTCCCCCCAGTACTGTCCTCATCGGCAAAGATGGACCCTACGTCTACACAGTCGACAACGATGGGAAAGCCGTCGTCGAAAACGTCACCGTACTCACTCGAACAGATGCGTACTATGCCATCCAATCTCCAAAACTGCACGCTGGCGATAAGGTGATCGTCGATGGCCAAATCAATGTGGCTCCAGGGATAAAGGTCGCAGAGGTCGAAGCAAGTCATTCATGAACTTGTCAGCTCCTTTCATAAAGCGCCCTGTCATGACTACGTTGGCCATGGTGGCCATTTTATGCGCTGGGCTTCTTTGCTACTACTTGCTTCCCGTCAGCAGCATGCCAAACGTCAATTTCCCCACCATTAACGTCAGGGCGACATTTCCTGGTGCTCTTCCCGAAACGATGGCCAATTCCGTCGCACTTCCTCTCGAAAAGCAATTCATGGCGATACCGGGTTTACGAATTGTTAGCTCGAATAACACTCTAGGCATGACCAGCATCGTTTTACAGTTTGATATCAACAAGGATATGTTGACAGCAGCCCAAGACGTACAAGAAGCCGTCTCAACCGCGTTGCCGTACCTGCCCCCCAACATCCCCTATGGCCCTGTTTACCGCAAAGTCAATCCGGCTCAACAGCCTGTCATCTACATTGGGCTGACTTCGCGCACAATGCCTCGCTACGATTTATACACCTACGCTAATACCTTGATAGGGCAGCGCATCTCCATGCTTGCAGGCGTCTCGCAGGTTACCACTTACGGCTCTGTATTAGCTGTGCGCATTCAAGTGGATCCTGCAAAGCTTGTCAACCATGATGTCACTCTCGCAGAGGTGGCCACGGCTGTTAGAAATGAGAACGTATTTTTAGCCACGGGGCAGCTGGATGGCACTATTGAAGCCCCTATCATTTCCGTCGACGGGGAGTTAGAAAAAGCAAGCGACTATGAGAATATGATTATCGCTTATCGCAATGGCACACCCGTGCGCGTGCAAGATGTGGGAAGGGCGGTAGAAAACTTTCAAAACAATAAGATCTTGGGACAATATGTCGATTCCACTGGAGCGCAGCCGACAGTTCTCTTGGCCATCCAAAAAGAACCAGGAGCCAACACGGTGGCCATTGCCGAAGGAATTTACCATTTATTGGATGAATTGAAAGATCAGCTTCCACCCGCTATCGAAACGCATGTTCTTTTCGATCATTCCATTCCCGTTAAGGCGGCTATTCATGATGCCATTTTGACATTAGTATTGGCTCTGCTCCTCGTCGTCTTGGTGATCTACATTTTTTTGGGCAAAATCGCCGATACGATCATTCCTTCACTTGTGTTGCCGATGTCCGTCATCGGGACATTTATCGTGATGTACGCCCTTAACTTCACCTTGGATAACCTGTCAGTCTTGGCTTTAACCCTGGCGGTTGGTTTCATCATCGATGACGCCGTCGTGGTCCTAGAAAATATCATCCGTCGCGTAGAAAGGGGAGAAACGCCTTTGGAGGCCTCCTTGGAAGGGTCGCGCGAAATTGGCTTTACCATCGTTTCCATGACCCTGTCCCTGCTAGCCGTTTTCATTCCCATGCTTTTTATGGGAGGGCTCATCGGGAAAATCTTTAGCGAATTTGCCATCACACTGGCTGCTATCACGATTATTTCCGGTCTAATTTCTCTAACGTTGACCCCGATGTTATGCAGCCGTTTTATCCCGCCGCGAAGTGCGCAGAAAGAACAAAAATCGTTCATGGAAAAACTGTCAGACAAGTTTAATTCAAGCATGCGCAATGGCTATGAAAAAATGCTGGTCAAAGTCTTTGACCATAAGTTTACTGCCTTGCTGATAGGTTTACTCTGCTTGATTGCCACCTTGTTTATGTTTTATTACCTTCCAACCGACTTTGTGCCAAATGAAGATGTGGGCTTTTTTGCTGTCTACACACAAGAGCGAGAAGGGGGGTCCTCTTACCGCATGCTCGATTTTGAAAATAAAATTATCGATGTCATTAAAAATGAACCCGGGGTGGATAACTTTGTGGCTTTAAGCTCAGTCAATGAATACCGCAAGGGTCTAAACTTTGTCCACCTCAAGCCGCAAGAGGATCGCAAGCCTATCACGACGATCATCCAAAATTTGTATGAAAAGCTCAATCAGATCGAAGGAGTGCAAAGTTTTATCAAAAATATTCCCCTGATTGACCTCGCCATTGGTCAAGAAAGTCGCGCCGCCTATCAGTTTGCCCTGCAAGGCATCCATGCCGACAGCATCTACACATCTGCTAGAAGGCTGCTTGAACAGATGCGCTTGGACCCCATCTTCCAAGGTGTGAATAGCGATTTGGAAATCGATACCCCACAAATCAATGTGAGCATCCTGCGCGACCAAGCTTCCCAATATGGCATCACAGCGACCGATGTGGAAAATGCCTTTAGCCTAAGCTACTCGGGTAATCTCATCTCGCTGATTCAAACGCCCATCGATCAATATAACGTCATCCTTGAACTCTACCCTGAATACCAGCGTCAGGCCAAAACTTTAAATGAGATCTGGCTGAGGTCGCCCCTGAATGCAAGCCTAGTTCCCTTATCGGCGACGATGCAGTGGGAAGAGGGGTTAGGGGCCACAAGTGTTAACCATATCAATCAGTTCCCTTCGGTTACTATCTCTTTCAATTTAGCGCCCGATGTCCCCCTAGAGATTGCCTTGACTAGGTTGGATGAACTAACGCGTCAACATGTGGAACCAGGTGTCTCTGCACAACCCATCGGCGCAGCTAAAACGTTTAACGAATCGATCAAGTCCTCTGGCTATTTGTTGATCTTAACGGTTTTCTCGATCTACATCATTTTAGGCATCCTCTACGAAAGCTTTATCCACCCGATTACCATCCTCACCACCTTGCCTCCAGCTACTTTTGGAGGACTTCTCGTCTTAATGATTTTTGGTTTGCCGCTCTCCATGTATTCATTCCTCGGCATCATTTTGCTCATCGGTATCGTCAAAAAAAATGGCATCATGATCGTCGACTTTGCCCTAGAAAATGTGCGCCTGCGCGGAATGAATGCCAAAGATTCCATTATCGATGCTTGCTTAGTGCGATTCCGACCTATTATGATGACCACGATGGCTGCCATCGTAGGAGTTCTTCCCATCGCGCTTGGCTTTGGAGCCAACGCCGAAGCGCGTCGGCCTCTCGGACTTGTCATTATTGGAGGGTTGTTGATCTCCCAGTTGATTACCCTTTTTATAACCCCCATCTTGTATTTGGGACTTGAAGAGGTAAGCGAAAGGTTTAAAAAATGAATCTCTCTGCACCTTTTATTAAACGGCCGATCATGACCACCTTGTTGATGGTGGCGATCCTCTTTGCCGGCATTCTCGCTTATCTTCGGCTTCCCATTAGCAATTTGCCCAACGTGACCTACCCCACGATCACGGTGAGCGTCTCTTATCCTGGGATGACGCCTGACGTCATGGCTCACGCCATTGCACTGCCCCTAGAAAAGCAGTTGATGGCAATTCCAGGAGCTACCCTAGTGAGTTCGAATAACACGCTCGGAAGCAGCAGCATTGTCGTCCAATTTAACATCAATAAGAACATGACTGAAGCGGCCCAAGATGTGCAGTCGGCCATCATTACCGCAACACCCAATCTGCCGCCCAATCTCCCTTACGCCCCGACCTATCGCAAAGTCAACCCTGCCGAATTGCCGATTATCTATATCAGCATATCCTCTAAGACCATGCGCCTTAATGACCTGTACACCTATGCCAATAACTTTATTGGGCAGCGCATCTCGATGTTGTCGGGGGTTTCGCAAGTCAACGTTTTTGGATCACCTTTAGCGATACGCATCCAGGTGGATCCTGGCAAGTTAGTCGCAAATAATATCTCTCTTTCGGAACTGGCCGCTGCCATTGCTCTCGGCAATGTCAACCTTCCCACAGGACAGTTAGACGGGCCTGTAGAAGCCCCCAATGTCTCTGTAGATGGGCAGCTGGTCACAGCAGATCAATGGGACCCCCTCATCGTCGCTTATCGCAATGGAACGCCTTTGCGCATCCAAGACTTAGGGAAAACCGTCGAGAGTTTTCAGAACGACAAAATCCATGTGGAGTATGTCGATAAGAATAAAACCGAATCGACGATTTTGTTAGCCATCCAAAAAGAACCGACCGCCAATACGGTGGCCATTTCTGATTCGATCTACGACCTCTTAGGCGCACTGAAAAAAGAACTCCCCCAAGCGGTTGAATTGAATGTCTTCTATGACCGGTCCCTTTCCATTCGCGATTCAATCGACGATGTAAAGCTGACACTCATAATTGCCATTATCTTGGTTGTAGTCGTCATCACGCTGTATTTAGGAAAATTGGCCGATACGATCATTCCCTCCATCGTTATGCCTATGTCGGTCATTGCGACCTTTATTGTCATGGATGGCTATCACTTCACTTTAGACAATCTATCGCTTCTAGCATTAACCTTGGCCGTTGGTTTTATCATCGATGACGCTATTGTGGTTCTGGAAAACATCGTCAGGCGTCAAGAAGCTGGAGAGGACCGCTTCCAAGCATCCTTGGAAGGTTCTAGACAAATCAGCTTCACAATTGTTTCGATGACCCTATCGTTGATCGCCGTCTTTCTTCCCATGCTGCTCATGAGTGGACTGATGGGGAAAATTTTAAGCGAGTTTGCCATCACTCTTTCTGCCATCACTTTGATTTCGGGCGCGATTTCCCTCAGCTTGACTCCGATGCTGTGCAGTCGTTTTCTGCCTCAGAACAATCGCGAGGGAGGGCTTTTTAAATTTTCTACGCGTATAAACGAGCGGATGCGGAACGCTTATGGAAGAACACTTAGCAAAGTGATCGACCGCTATTATGAGGCCGTTTTTGTTGGCATCATCTGCTTGGCGTTGACGATTTGGCTCTTTTATCACATCCCAATCGACTTTGTCCCTGATGAAGATGCGGGATTTTTTATCGTCTACACCCAAGAGATGGAAGCGGGTTCCTCTTATCGCTTACGACATTACGAGAAACAGGTTGCCGATATATTGAAGGCCCATCCAGCAGTGGATAAAGTGATCGCCATTAGCTCCTATTCCGAATACCGCAAAGGGCAAAACCTCGTCGCCCTAAAGCCGCACGATCAACGCGCGCCAATTAAGGACGTGATCAAAGAACTTTCCGCGGACTTATCTCAAGTTATTGGTATACAATCATTTATAAAAAATGTGCCCTTAATCGACCTATCGACCGGTGAAGAAAGCCGTGGCGATTATCAAGTGGCCATGCAGAGCATTTTTGCCGATAAGGTCTACCCTTCAGCTGAGCGCTTGATCGCGGCGATGCAAAAAGACCCTCTCTTCCAAGGGGTGAGCAGCGACCTGGAGATCCATTCGCCGCAAATTAATGTGGCGATTCAGCGCGACAAAGCCGCAACACTTGGCATTACGGCGGCCGATATCGAGAATGCTTTTTTCTTCAGTTACTCGTACAACTATGTCACGCGCATCGAGACCTCCATCGACCAATACAATGTGATTTTGGAGCTGTTAAATAAGTATCAAATGGATGCGGATATTTTCAATTACCTCTGGATGCGCTCTTCCGTGTCGAGCAAGTTAGTTCCTATGGGCGCTGTGGCAGAATGGGCCGAGGGTTTGGGGGCTTCAAGCATCAACCACATCGATCAATTTCCATCCGTTACGATTGAATTCAATCTAGCACCAGGTGTGACCCTAGAAAAGGCCCTCAATCGCTTGCAGGAGCTGCAACAAGAAACTGTCGACCCCACCATCCCTCTGCAACCCATTGGGGCGATTCAAACCTATCAGGAATCGATCAAAAATGCGGGCTTTCTTCTTTTTATCGCCATCTTTGCCATCTACATCATCTTAGGAATGCTCTATGAGAGCTTTATTCATCCCATCACCGTCTTAACAACCCTTCCACCAGCTACTCTCGGGGGTTTGCTGACACTATGGATTCTAGGCTATCCTTTGTCCATGTATTCTTACCTAGGGATCATCTTGCTGATCGGCATCGTGAAGAAAAATGGGATTATGATGATCGACTTTGCTTTGGATAATATCCGCATCAGGGGGATGGAGCCTCGCGCAGCTATCTACGATGCGGCTTTGACGCGCTTTAGACCGATTATGATGACGACCCTCGCCGCGATTTTTGGTGCACTTCCCATCGCATTAGGTATTGGGGCCAACGCAGAAGCGCGTCGTCCACTTGGCTTAGTCATCATTGGGGGCCTTTGTCTTTCGCAATTGATCACCCTCTTTATCACTCCGAGCCTCTATCTCGTCATGGAAAAGATCAACAAGAGGATCCCCTGGAGATAGTTTTAAGCCTTATGCTTTTGAATCGCCTTAGTCAAGACTTCGGTTGTGACGTTGATCACGAGATTGGCGATGACGACGATTTTAAGGCGATGGGAAAGCCCTGTAAAGAAGGCACCAAGTCCACCCTTAGCATGAATGGCATTTATCGCATCGATTGAGCCAGCATATTTCTTCGCATTCCAATCCTTTTGCACGGTAGTTTTGATGACATCGACCCATTGCGTTCCGCCTGCCATAGCAAACCCTACCCCAGTGCTGGAGCCGATTTTAGAAATCATCTTGCGCACATACTCATTCTCCACCTTGTCTTGCAGCTTAGTATTGATGTAGCTATCTAAAGCAGGGCCACAATAAAGAAGCGAGACGCCAAAAGGCATTTCACGACCAAAGGTTGGGATCAATCCACGAAACAAGAATTTCCAACCCCTTTCTCTATACATTTCGCGACATATCTGAAGGGGCGATATTTTCTTTGGGGCTTCTTTGTTGCGCAACTGGGTCTGCAAAATGGCTAAGTCAAGTCCACACCAGGGAATGCAGCCAATCGCGCTGGCTCCAATCGAAATTCCTAGCATCTGCATTTGAGTCAATTTGCTGTGATCCCCACCGGACATCCAATTTTTCACACCCCCATTGATGGCACCCATGCCTGCAAAGAGAAAGGCATTCAAGTAATTGGGACCGACTCCGTGATAAAGTTTGCTCCATTGAATCTTGATCGGCTTAACCGCATTTTCCGTGGCTAGGGCCTGTTTGCTGTTTTTTAAATAAAGATAGGGCTGAAAACCGGTCACTGCAGCGGATTTTGCTAGCCAGCAAACAATATAATATTCAAAGGCATTTAATGGCTTGGGTTTCTCTGTGATTGACGACATAGGGAAATACTAAGGATTTACCAGTCAAATTTCAATAGGTAATATATAATATTAAATAATATAATAGTACTAAACAGGGGTATCAAATGACTATTCCTGAAAATCCAAATAATCCCTTTAAAATTAGTACTACTAGTAATGCCACTCAAAAGAACAGTTACCCTTCTTCACCTCAAACGCTTGAAGAAACAGCCATGCACTCCATTCAGCAAGCCAAGAAATCGCGAGGTCCCAAAATCTTTCAAAAAGCGATAAATAAAGTAGTCGACCTTCTTCCTTCTCCCTCCACCTTTAAAACAATGTTTTCTTCCTTAAAAGAGGCTATCACAAAAAAAAGCGATGTTCCAAAAGCTGCTCCCAACGATTATGTCATTTCGCTTCAACCTCCCTCTTCGCAAGTTTTAGCTTCGGATGCAGTCGATGAGGCCTACGAAGTCAATGCGAGTTTTAAAGATCTCCAAAACGGTGCACAGATTGGGGCAAACCAGCAGTGCAGGCTTTTTGTTAAAGCAGTCAAACTTCTGCAAAACCCTGACGTTAGATTGGAAATCCCAGACCGACGAACACTTACGGAATCGCTGCTAGAGATTATCCTTTCTTCATTGGTCCCTGCGAAAATTAAGCAAGCGGGCGTAGAAAGTCTTATGGCTTTAGGAGTTAATAAGGATCAAGCTCTATCCAATTTACTCGCCTTTGAGACGCAAGGCGATCAAACCCTGGAAGGCATGAAAAGGGAAGGCGTCGAATATTTATTAAAAATGGGAGCGGATAAGGACAAGGCTCTCGTCAATTTGATGAATTGGGATACGAAAGGAGATGCCTCGCGAATGCAGGCCAAGGTACAAGGTGCTGTTCATCTGTTAAGTCTTGGAAGCAACCCGAATGGAAAAGCGGAGGGTGTTTCATTGTTAGACATGGCCGTTGCGAGAAGTGAACATCAACTGATCCAAACTTTTTTGGAGGCCGGTTGCAAACCTGTGCGGGCCTATGGAGAGCCTTTGCTCGCTTATGTAGAAGACAAAGAAAGCCGACAAGCCCTCTTGAGTAAAGAACCCGAGCTGCAAAATTATGCTTTTGAAGCCGCGATGGCTGTGCACCGTTTTGCTCTGAAAGGGCAAGCAAGCCGTTTAGAGGGCCTTAAAACGGCCGTTGCGCTGGGCGAGATGCAAAAAACTAGCCGTCAGTTTGCTTCACAGCTACCAGAAGAAATCCGTGAGGAGGTCCTAGAAGCAATTGAGAATGCCGATAAACGCCCCAATACGATTACAGATGACCTCGTCAATCAAATCAAGCAAGGTAGGCTTTTTGCCATGGCTACCGACTACAAAACAGAAAAAGGCTACCATGCTGTTGGCATCGTCATCTGCGGGGACTATTTGGTTAAATGCAATCGAGGCGAAAGGGGTGCGGATGTGATTGCAGGCCTAACGGTCTATCGCATAGGCAACAAAGATGCCCTAAAACAAGCTTTGGAGAAGTTCGTTGAAAATCAGTATGGGACGCAACACGACCAATTTGGGTGGCAATTTTTTGAAAAAGGGCTGAACAATTACCTGAAGCTGATTCAAGTAGGAGAGAAGCGCCACAAGGATCAAAGCATTGGCAACTGCGCGTTTGCCTCTTCCAAGCTGTTGCTAGAGGCAAGTCTATTGGTCAAAGGACTTCCACAAACCGATGTGGTTGGCAATGGCGAATTTGTAAGAGCATCCAATGCAGCTGGAGAAGGGTATAAAACATTCACAGCTTTCGATCGTGAGCAGGGGATTGACCATCTTGTGCAGGCTATCATCAGCTTGCCTCGCGAGCCCGGTACTTTAGCCAAAATGCAAGAGTGGGACCTTTTGCATCCGGCTCACCTACTGGCAGATCTGATGGCAAAACTTAAAATGCCTGCACAGCAGGCCTTAATGGATAAACTAATAGGGGTGGTGGGCGCGCGGCCTGATTTATTCAACGAGCAGGACAAATTACTGCTTCAAGCAGCACAAGAGCCTCTGCCTGATAGGCTTGGACGCCTTACCACCGCCGAGCTCAAAAATGATAGGCGTTTGCTTGATGTCGTATTGGCAAAGATTTTAGATCGAGGGGATTTTAAATCTTTAAGGTTGCTCGCAGAAAAGTGTGAAGGGGAATTCCTTACGACCGCGATCAATGCCCTCCCCAACGACCTCATCATCGATCCACGCGTCCAAGATATTTTGTTTGAGCGTGTTTTGGCAGAAAAGAATACGAATGCCACCTTAGCTCTGCTCATGAAAGTGAAATTACCGTCTGTAAAAATCAGGGATCTGTTTTTTGAACTTAGCCAGAGTGACCCTGATAATCCCGAAGTTTTGAATCAATTTGAGTCAGCAGTGGGAAAAAATCCAAGTTTATGGAACTTATTGGTCAACCAACTATTAGCAGAAAAAGCCGATGGCAATAACCCCAATCTGCAGCTTTTATTTTCCTTTCTTAACATCAAAGGGACCGTGGCCACTTATGGTTATCTTCTAAACGAGGCCAATAAAAGAAACGTCTCTCTTCGTCTCCCCAATCTCTCCCAGATTGAAGCAAGAATGCGCACTGAATCTCGGCCAGCAGACCCCCACCTTGCCGCCCGCTTCGACACCTATAAATCCCTTATCCAAAATCACTTAGAAGCTTGAGTTTATTTGTAAAAGCTGGTATAATATTTTACTTTGAGGGAGATTTATGTCGATTACAATGCGTGGTGTTACCGTTGCCAACGTCAAAGAGCTTTATGCCAGGTGCAATGAAGCTGAGGCTCAGCGTGATCTTAACGATCTAAAACACAATCGCTTAAGTACGTTGGAGGGAATTACAGAGAGAGAAGGGCCGACGCTTGGAACCATCGATGCCTCCAGCTGTATTGGGGTAGCGTATTGGACTCCACAGGGCTCCTTATTTGTCCAACACCATGACGGCATTTCTTGTGAAAGTTTAAGAGCCACATTCGACTTTCATGCCTTCAAAGGACCAGGCATTGTCAATGTCACTTTGGTCGGAGGGTATCGCAATTCCAATCCACGAGGGGAATTTACACCTGATTATAAACTAATCGAAAAACTCGATACCCGGCATAATATCAAGACCCTCTTTGGATTTTGGCAAAGGGCAGGCTATCGCATTAATATCCAAAATTGGGCTATTGGGGATGACAAAAGCAACGATACGCTTTGTTCCGATTTTCTTGCAGCCAAGCAGGGCAAGGTGATGTTGCTGAAGCCAGGGGTTGCTTTACAAAGTGGACTTGTTCCAGAAGTAGCTCGTCGACTCGTAACGAGTTTGTTCCACCCTTCCAAGAAGTATATCTATGTTTACGATAGCACCCTAGGCCACCATCTTTCGCTTCCTGCATTAAAGCCTAATCCAGACTGGTGCTCCAATGTAGAGTCGATTAAAAAGGCTCTATCTGATCGTGAGTTGGTCCCAGATCCGCTACAGCCTCCCCATTTTACAAGTATCCTCAGGCAGCTGCCCCCCTTTTTCACGAAAGAGATGCAAGAAACGAGAATTGCTCTTCGCCCAAACGACCCTGTGATAGTCGTGCAAAGGGAGCTGGGCCACCTAAAACACAATTAATAGGTTGGATGGGGGTGGCTTTAAGGACTTAAATCGAGCTTGAA
>Ga0206912_1085_pt1 | contig 27244 bp, 19 predicted proteins | sample Alteio_BWOrgHeat_75_FD_152933 | JGI IMG/M metagenome (GOLD analysis project Ga0206912, IMG submission 152933) | Enriched cells from forest soil in Barre Woods Harvard Forest LTER site, Petersham, Massachusetts, United States -... | ecosystem: Environmental > Terrestrial > Soil > Temperate forest >... | reverse complement strand
GAAGAAACCGGCACCAGTGCTGTTTTAGTGCTCGATCTGGGCCAGTCTTTCGGAGAAAAACAAGAAGTGGATCCATTAGCAGGATTCAGCGAAACGCGCTACAATACTCCGGGCGTTTATGATGTGATCCGCATGATCCGTTATGCGAAAACAGACAGTTCCGTTAAAGGCATATATATTAAAGCAGGATCGAATGATAACGGTCTTGGCACTTCTGAAGAAATCCGGAATGAACTTCTGAATTTTAAAAAATCAGGGAAATTTATTTTTGCTTTCGGCGATGCGATTTCTCTCAAAGCTTACTATGTATCCAGTATTGCCGATAAGATTTATTGTAATCCAAAAGGTGGTATTGAATGGAAAGGACTTACCAGCAGTATGGCGTATTTTAAAGGAAGTCTTGATAAACTGGAAATTCAACCCGAAATTTTTTATGCAGGGAAATTTAAGAGTGCCACCGAACCTTTGAGATCAGATAAAATGTCTGACGCAAACCGCTTGCAGATAAACGAGCTGCTTACTGAAATATTTAATCATATCCTGGATCAGACAGCCGGTGCCCGGGGACAGGATAGTGGTTTATTGAGACGTTTCGTTGACGAGCAACTGATTCAGACCGCTTCAGATGCTGTTAAATACAAATTGGTGGATGGTCTGAAATATAATGACGAAGTATTACAGGAGATTGCCGGGAAAATAAAAGCATCATCCATCACCAGCATCAATTTTGTACCCCTTGGAAAATATTATGAAGCAGTTAAAACAAAATTAAAAGGCTCGGGTTCGGACCGCATCGCGATAATCTATGCAGAAGGAGATATTGTTGGCGGTAAAAACAGTCAGAAAGAAATCGGCCAGGATATTTACAGGCAGATTATCCGTAAAGTGCGACTGGATGATGATGTTAAAGCCATCGTGCTGCGCATTAACTCGGGCGGAGGCTCGGCAATGGTAAGTGAAAACCTTTGGAGGGAACTTTCGCTCGCCAAAGCGGATAAACCTGTTGTGATAAGTTTCGGAGATGTTTCTGCTTCGGGTGGCTATTATTTGTCGTGCAATGCAGACAGCATTTTTGCTGATCCAATGACCATCACAGGTTCGATAGGAGTATTCAGTATGTTATTTAATACAGAAACTTTTTTCAAAAATAAACTGGGGATTACATTCGACGGTGTACATACGGCAAAGAAACCGGATGCTATTACAATGTATCAACCCATGACGGAACTGCAGAAAAAATTTATGCAGAATGATGTGGATTCCATCTACCATGATTTTACTTCACGTGTTGCGGCCGGCAGAAATAAAGAGATTTCCTATGTGGACAGTATCGGGCAGGGGAGGGTATGGGGCGGCGAAAAAGCGCTGAAGCTTGGGTTAATTGACAGAATTGGAGGCGTGCAGGATGCACTGGATTGTGCCGCAAGAATGGCAAAACTAAAAACATATCGTTTGCACGAATATCCTGAACCGGAAAATTTCCTGGATCTTCTCCTGAATAATTACAAACAGACAATCAAAACGAAAACTGTTCGGGAAGATCTGGGAGAACAGGGTGCCAGATGGTATCAGATGATGTCAGATTATCAATCTATGTCGGGTGTGCCACAGACAAGAATACCTTTTGAATTTAGTCTGATTCCTTAGACCCTAACAAAATACCATGAGCCAATCGTATAGTCAGTTCAGGGCCATGCTGGCCATTACCAGGGCCAGTTTACAGTCTATGTTCAGGAGTCCATCAGCAGTCATATTCAGTCTTGGTTTTCCGCTGGTGTTTATCCTCGTATTTGGTTTTATTGGTGGTGGCGGAACTTCTGTGACCATCGCATTAAAGAATCCTGCTGACAGTTCAAACTATGTCATTCGCGCTATGCAGGCAGGCATTGTAAGAATTCAGAAAAAAGATGACAGGGATAATCCGCTCTTATTAAAAGACAGCGGTTATCTGATTAGTGAACTGACGAAAGGCAAAATTGCAGCGATTGTTGCCATTGATTCATCAGAATCACCTGCCGGATTTACCCAGTATAAAATAAAAACGCAAACATCTTCGGCTGCTGCAGACCAATATCCCATATTAAAAATGGCTATTTCGCAAACGATCATGATGATAGAAGACAGGAAAATTCCTGACCAGTTTAAAATGATAAGTATGCAGGAATTGCCCGAGATCACAGGCAGGCAGTACACCATGATCGATTTCATATTGCCCGGCATGCTTGGGTTTTCACTATTGGGTTCAGCAGTTTTCGGAGTCGCTTTTGTTTTTTTTAACCTCAGGCAAAATCTTGTATTAAAAAGGTTTTATGCCACACCAATTAACCGGAAAAATATTGTTTTGGGAGAAGCATTAAGCAGGGTTTGTTTTCAAATGATGACTTCTATAGTCATTATCCTTGCCGGTCATTATTTTTTTCATTTCACACTGATCAATGGTTTTACGACTTTTCTTGAGATGATGGTACTTAGTTTTATTGGAATTGTTGTATTTATGGGTTTTGGGTTTATCATCAGCAGTGTTGCCAGGAACGAAAGTACCATTCCGCCTTTCGCGAATATTTTTACGCTTCCACAGTTTCTGCTCGGGGGTACTTTTTTTCAAACCACTGCTTTTCCCAAATGGTTACAGGGATTTTGTGAGATTCTTCCTTTGAAACAATTGAATGATGCCATGCGGAATATTGCTTTCGAAGGCGCCTCCCTGATTGATTGCGGTAAACAGATTGGCATCTTATTTTTATGGGGCATTATAATATATGCTGTGACGATTAAAACTTTTAAGTGGGAATAGTTACTTATAAATTTATGTTTTGAAACTGATCATTGCCAGCCTGATAGTTTTTTCTATTACTATCCTTTTTTTATTTGCGCTTTTTCCATCTGATATTTCGGTAAGCAGGGTGGTGCAGATCAGGGCTTCGCCGCAGGAAGTACAAAAGAAAATTACCGATTTGACGAATTGGAGGAGTTGGAATGATATGCTGATAACACAACCAGATAACAACAATAACATATCCATTGAATTTTTAAAGGTGGTAAAAGATACTGTGATCACGCAATGGAAGAACGGAATAAAATCTTTTACAGGAACTTATATCCTTACTGAAATGAACGGACAGACAGTAGTGGAATGGACGCTGAAATTTCATATCAAATGGTATCCTTGGGAAAAGCTGGCGAGTATGTTTTATGATAAACAGCTGGGTCCGGTTATGGAGAATTCATTACTCAAACTCAGGAATGAGATGGAAGCCAAATAATTATTAATTATCAATTATTAATTATAAGAATTCTCACACTCTCACACTCTCACACTCTCACACTTGTTTTAAGTTGTTAGCCTGAACGGAATTTCTAAAATAAACCGATAAATCTTTTTTAATTGTTCTTTACTTATACAATATGGTGGCATCAGATAAACGGTATTACCCAATGGACGAAGGTATATGCCTTCTTTCAGAGCAAGTTTCATGATCTCTGGACCAACCTGGTTTGTGTATCCATTCTTTCCAGCATTTAACTCAAATGCAAGTATAGTTCCGAGGATCCTGATATTTAAAAAATAATCACCAGATACTTTGGATAATTCTTTTTGGACGAATTGCTCATGCTGATTCTGAATTTCATTTATTCGATTCAGACAAGATTTTTCCAATAACAGTTCCAGACTTGCAATTCCGGCTGCACAGGCCAGGGGATTAGCAGTATAGGAATGACCGTGGAAAAAAGTCTTTGCACGATCTTCACTTAAAAAAGCATCGAATATGGTCTGACTGCAGGCAGTCACCCCCAATGGCATGAACCCTCCCGTGAGTCCTTTACTCAGACAGATCATGTCTGCCGGGTGATGGATCGATTCACCGGCAAACAGGGTGCCTGTTCTTCCGAATCCTGTCAGCACTTCATCTGCTATACAGAGTATTTTTTGTGAACGTACAAAATCAAGTAGATTGTCCAGATGTTTTGCTTCATACACTCTCATGCCGCCTGCTGCCTGTAGTAGGGGTTCATAAATGAATGCGGCGATTTGTTCTTGGTGGGATTCGATGATGGATTTTATTTTATCCATGTTTCCGGCGTCGGGCGTTTCGATAAATACCACATCGAACAGCAAATCTCTGAATGCATTTGTAAAAAGACCGCGACCACTTACGCTCATGGCTCCGAAAGTATCACCATGATATGCATGTTCAAATGCCAGGATTTTATTTCGCCCGCTAATACCTTTGTTAAGCCAGAACTGTATGGCCATTTTCAAAGCGACTTCTACTGCCGTTGATCCGTTATCAGAATAAAAAATTTTAGACAGCTCTCCGGGAAGGATCTTAATTAATCTTTCGGCAAGCAATACAGCAGGTTTATGCGTGAAGTTGGTGAAGATAACCTGCTCCAGTATCTGAGCCTGCTGGTTTATTTTTTCAGCTATATAAGGATTTGAATGACCATGAATGTTTACCCACCAGCTGCTAATGGCGTCGATATAAGAATTTCCGGTTTCATCAAACAATAATGCGCCTTCTCCTTTTACGATGGGTATGGTTAGTCCGAAGTTTTGGTGCTGGGTATAAGGATGCCAGATAACTTTTGCATCACGCTCACTTAGGGATAGTTTCATGAGCCAAAGATAAGAAGGCTCAACGCGTAACGCGTAACGCTTAACGCGTAACGCTTAACGCTGAATGCAAAACGCCGGTCATCAGTCATCGGTTAGTCTTTTCTAATAAAACGCAAGTTCCTTTTAATACCCTGATACTTTGCACGCTTGAGAGGGGAGCTGGCAAATATTTTTTTAAATCCTTCTTCTGTGAGTTCTTCCCAATCTTTTTCATTGTAATGGAGAATTTCGGGTATGGGAGAAAACGCTGGTTCCATGGTAGGCCGGGAGAAGCGGTTCCATGGGCAAACATCCTGGCAGATATCACAACCAAACATCCAATCGTTGAATTTATCTTTCATCTGATCTGGAATGAGAAGGTCCTTTAATTCAATAGTAAAATAAGAAATGCATTTACTTCCATCCACTACTTTATCATTTTCGATGGCCTGGGTAGGACAGGCATCAATGCATCTTGTGCATGTACCACAGTAATCTGCCATTTCAGGTGCGTCATATTGAAGTTCCAGATCCACGATCAGGGTTGCAATGAAAAAAAATGATCCATTTTTTTTATGGATGAGATTTCCGTTTTTTCCTACCCATCCGAGACCACTGAGTACGGCCCATGATCTTTCCATTACCGGCGCGCTGTCAACGAAGCCCCGTCCTTGGAAATCGCCAAATTTTTCTTTCATCTGAGACAGGATGAATTGAAGTTTTGGGCGAATGATATCGTGATAATCCTCTCCGTAGGCATATTTAGATATTTTTGGAATATTTTTTTCTTGATTTAAATCAGGAAAATAGTTGATCAGGAAACAGATAACAGATTTCGCGCCGGGGACAAGCTTATAAGGGTTTACCCTTAGATCGAAGTGGTTCTCCATATAATGCATCTGGCCCTGTTTGCCCTGCTGGAGCCAGTTTGCAAGCTTTCTGGCGTCATCATCCAGGGCCCTCGCCGCTGCAATGCCACAAAAATCAAAGCCTGCATTGGCTGCAAGCGACTTGATGAATTGTGATTTTTCGGCGGTGTTCATGAAACCTATTTGAATTTCCTGCGATAATTTTTATATTTTCATAACGTTAATGCTCTAAACCTAACCAGCATGGATGTCAAGACTGAAGCTCGTCTGACGCTCATATTCTTATTCCTGCAAATTAACCTATCTGCGCAGGAAAAAAAGAGAAAGTTAACAGGATGTCATTTGGAGAAATTCCAAAATAATAATCACCACAAAATTTTAGGATTAAATATAAAAGCATGCGATTGATAAAATCTGCCAGCTATTTAAAAATATTTGGTATTGTATATTTAACTACATTTCTTCAATTAAGACTCCATGCACAGGATTCATCTGAAATCCAACTCGGGAATATTACAGCATTAGATTTTAATCGTGCATTACCACAATCTGATTCCGGAGCCAGCGCAGTGGTCATTGCGGACATTGGTAAAAGCTATTATCAGGGAGACAGAGTCCCTTATATGAAACTTGTATATACTGTATTTAAACGTGTGAAGATTTTGAAAAGAAGTGGATTCAATATTGCAAATTTTGAGTTTTTGATTAATCTGCAAGGTATGAAATCAGAAGATTCAGTATTTGAGGTAAGGGGTTCCACATATAATCTTGAAAACGGAAATATCCAGGAAACAGTACTCGAAAAAAGTGATATATACAATGAAAAGTATAGTAAAAATGTATGGCTTGAAAAAATTACTATGCCAGCCCTGAAAGAAGGTTCCATTTTTGATATAGAAATTACATTAAAATATAATATTTTAAATCCAATAAGGAGCTGGGATTTTCAGGGTCAATATCCTTGTCTTTATAACAAATATGAGGTTATCATACCACCCTTTCTTCAGTATAGCGTAAAGTTCCAGGGGGATTCTGTTTACGATCAATTTATAAATAGAAGTATACCTACCAATTTCTCATTCAAAAAATATGTAGGGAATGGCTTTCAAAAACTTATTTGGATGAAAGGAAATTCTACTCAGTTAATTTGGATAAAAAAGAATGTGCCAGCTTTTTCACATGAATCATTTGTCAATTCAATTAAAAATTACGTCAGCCGGGTTTCTTTTCAACTTGAATATTTACAATTAGATAATGAAAAACAAAAACATGACTTTAAAACCACATGGACAGATTTTGGATATGAATATTTCCATGATGGAGATTTAGGAGAACAAATGGTTGCTGAAAATATCTGGTTGAGCAAGGACATTGGGAATATTGTTGAAAATGCCCAAACCACGAATGATAAAATAAAAGCAATATTTGCATTTGTCAGGGATAATTATACTTGCAAAAGTCATACTGGAATATATCCAATTCACACTCTTTTTACTATTTACAAAAACAAAATGGGTAATGTTGCTGCGATCAATCTTTTGTTGGTTGCCATGCTTAAACATTTTAATATTATTGCCTATCCAGCAATACTTAGTACCCGTCAAAACGGTTTTGCTGATTTAAATGATTTTCGCAAAGAAGATTTTAATTATATAATCTGTATTGCCTATGATGGAAATGAAGAAATAAAATTGGATGCAAGTTGGTCCAAAAGTTCATTTGGGAAGCTGTTGCCTATTTGTTATAATGGAGGTGCCAGAATTATAGATGAATCTGAACCAAAACTAATCCCACTGATATCAGATACGGTTAGCGAAAAAGAGCAAACCAATGTTTTTATAACTAATGATGATGACGGAGGTTTCTCAGGCACTTATTTGACAAACTTCGGTGAATTTAAATCGTTTGATATACGGGAAGAAATTAGCAGAACATCGAAAAATGACTGTCTAAAAATTATTAAGTCTAATTTTGAAAATTCAATAAATATTGCGAATGATGGTTTTGATTCATTGGAAAAATGTGAATTGCCTTTGATATTTCATTGTGACATGGATTTTAAAAATATATTTAAGCCGGAACTTGTATATTTTAATCCGGTCATTTGCTCCTCGTTAAAAGTGAATCCAATGATTGCAGGAGATCGGACAATGCCTGTAGAAATGCCTTATAAGTTTGATAATATATATGTTCTTTCAATGGATATACCTAAAGGCTATAAAGTGGATGAGATTCCTAAATCTGTACGCTATAGTCTAAAAGAAAATGAAGGATTTTTCGAATATGTAGTTCAAATGAACCCTGAAAACATTCAAATGCATATGCGTTTGAAATTAAATAAATCAATATTCTCACCGTATGAATATTCCAGTCTTCGGGAATTTTACAGTGATGTTATTAGAAAGGAAAATGAACAATTTGTTTTTAGGAAGATAAAATAATTTGGTTTTCATAAAAATATTGTTGAATGTTAGAAAGCTATGACTTTTAAAAAATTTAATTGATCTAAGGGTTTACCCTTAGGTGGATTTCTAAACTGAGTTATTAACCTATGTTCATAAATCGATGTTGAATTTCTTCCAAATTATTTTATATTTTTAGAAGGCTATCAATCCTAAACACCAAACCGGACCAAGGCTCCAGATCCTTATGACGCAATCTCACTTACTCTCCAGATTCAAAGTAAACTTCCATGTTTTAAAAGTAAAGCTCCTGAATGTTTTTCTTATCATTTGTATTAATACAACTTTGATAATGGGCCAGAAATTTCCTGCTTCATCCATTCCGGATTCTTTAAAAGAAAACGCTGATATGGTTGTTAGACTTGAGGAAAAATCTTATGTAATCAATTCCGTTGGCAAGGCTATTTCGTATGAACGCCATGTTTATACCATTTTGAATGAAAAAGGAGAATACTACGCGACTTATAAGACATCATATAATAATAAATCGGTTTTTATCAATAGTGTAAATGGGTATTTATATGATGCTTCCGGGAAAGAACAAAGGCATTTCAAAGAGAAAGATATGCAAGACCATCCGGCTTATGAAGTCTCTTTTGTAGATGATGAACGTTTTAAGGTTGCAAGCTTATTTTTTCATTCTTACCCATATACAGTCGAATTTGATGAAGAAGATGAAATAACAGAATTAATTCATATTGGTGACTGGTTTCCGCAGGCTAATTTCAGGTTCTCAGTTGAAAATAGCACATACAGTATCACAGCTCCTAAACAGTATGACTTGAGGTACAAGATGTTGAATTCTTCAATAAAACCATTAATTGAAGAGCAGGGAGAGAAGATAAAATTTACCTGGGGAATTCACAATCTTTTAGCTTATGATGAAACACCGATATCAAATATCTTAAACAGCACTCCGCATCTTATGATCGGGCTTGGCAATGTAGAAATGGGGAGTTACTCAGGAAATATGAGTACATGGAACAATTATGCTCAATTTTATGGAAGTCTGCAAAAAGGCAGGGATATTCTTCCTGAAGATACAAAACAGAAAGTACATACGTTAACGGATGGAATAACTGATCCACGAAACAAAGTAGCTGTTTTATATAATTACCTGCAGCAGAATTCTCATTATGTTGGCATTCAGTTGGGAATCGGAGGCTGGCAGACTTATGATGCCGTTTATGTCGCTACTAAAAAATATGGTGATTGTAAGGCGCTTTCAAATTTCATGATATCTCTTTTAAAAGAAGCGGGTATCAAAGGTTACGCTGTGGTGATAAAAGGCGGTGAAGAACCATTTGATTTTGTCACTGATTTTACACATGATCCTTTTAATCATGTTATCGGTTGTGTACCGCTGGGAAAAGACACGATCTGGCTTGAATGCACGGATCAGTTTCTACCACCAGGTTACCTGGGTGATTTTACATCCAACCGTTATGGTTTGTTAATTGACGATAATGGCGGTAAACTCGTGCATACACCGGCTTATGTTTTGTCAGATAATATCCAGGTTCGAAAAATATCGGCTGTATTGGACATGGATGGTAATCTTAACCTGGATAGTAAAACATACTATAAGGCATTCTGCCAGGATGAAATAGAAAGTATAATACATCATAATTCAAGGGATGAACAATTGAAAATATTAAAATCCAGGTATAGTCTGCCTACATATGACGTTCTTTCTTTCAATTACAAGGAGGATTACTCAAAGCGACTCCCAGTTATAAATGAATCTATTCAAATTTCAGTAAAAGACTATGCACAGATAAGCGGCAAAAGGATTTTTATCAATCCAAATATTCTTTCCCGGTCCAGAACGAAATTAATGGATGACAAAGACCGCCGTTTGGACGTGGAGCTAAAAGAGGAATTCAGACACATTGATTCAATCGAGATTTCAATTCCTTCAGGTTATGAAATGGAATCCAGATCCACTGATTTAATACTGAAAAGTAAATATGGGAGCTATAAGAACAAAATGGTATTAACCGGTGACAAGATTATTTACTATCGCGAATTTGAACAATACAGTGGACGCTTTCCTGCAAATGAATATGTAGAGGTGGTAAAATTTTATAATGATATTTACGATGATGATCATTCGAAAATAGTCCTGGTAAAAAAGAACTAAAGCAAGCTGTCTAATATTATCAACCATGAAAATCAAAAGAAGTATTTTATCAATTTTTATTGGAATCCTTTGCCTGAATTTGCTCCAGGCGCAGGATAAAGCTGAGTATAAATTTGGAAAAATCACTGCAGCGGATTTTAATCTCAGTGCAGATAAATTTGATTCAGGTGCTAATGCATTGATTATTGCTGATATAGGAACAGCTAAGTTTGAAGGGAATAATAAAGGATATTTCACATTAATCTTTACCCGTTTCATGAGGGTAAAAATTATAAATAAAAACGGATTTGACATCGGAAGTCGCGAAATTTCTCTTTATCATAATAATGATGGAGATTATGATAAGCTTTATTCATTGAAAGCTTCCACTTTTAATCTTGAAAATGGCGTGATTTCAGAAACCAAACTGGACGATAAATCTGTTTTTACCCAGAAATACAATAATAATATTGACGATAAAAAATTTACAGTTCCCGCACTTAAAGAAGGGTCAATTTTTGATATTGAATATACTGTTAAATCACCATTTGATTCAAGATTAATGCCATGGTCATTTCAGGGGGAATATCCGCGTTTATGGAGTGAATATACGGTTACTATCCCCCCTCCTTTGCACTATGTTATGAGATTGCAGGGTGATGGACATTTTGATATTAGTGAAAGCAAAGATGCCAATATAGTTTATATAGTACGCGAAAGTAACGGAACAAGTAGTGATGATACATATACCATTGACGGACCTTCTACTTATAAGCGATGGGTTAAAAAAAATGTACCTGCCATCCATGAAGAGCCTTTTACAACAACCATTGATAACTATTATTCCAGGATGACGTTTCAACTAAAATATATTCAATGGAGTACTCAGGGAGAAATGCATGATCAGAATTCAACATGGAATGCAAGAGCCAAGACTTTGATGGAAAACGCAAATTTCGGACAAGCTTTAAGTAATGATAACAACTGGATGACAGATGTATTAAAGGAAATTCTCCAGGGATCAAATACAGAAGATGAAAAAACCTATAAAATTTATTGCTATATACGGGATAATTTCAGTGCTGTCGATAAACCTGGTTATAATAAGAATGATTTGTATGCCCGCAATTCTCTAAAAGATGTTTTCAAGAAAAAAGAAGGTAATGTAGCTGATATAAATCTGCTTCTCGTTGCAATGCTAAGAAAAGCGGAAATAAAAGCGGATCCTGTCATCTTAAGTACCAGGGATAATGGAATCGCGGATCCAAGTTATCCTCTGCTGGACGAATACAATTACGTGATTTGTGAAGCCCATCCAGGTGATAAATGGATAACCCTGGATGCCAGTGAACCTTATAACGGATATGGACAATTGCCTGTAAGTTGTTACAATGGATGGGGACACGTTATAAATGAAGAATTGCCAGTACCAATATTATTAACTGCGGACTCTCTGCGTGAAACCAGTTTGACCAATGTCATTATCGTTAACGATGAAAAAGGCAAGCCATCCGGAGGCTATACGAATGTTTTAGGAAAGAGTGAATCCAATAATACCAGAAAAGAGATTATTAGTTCTTCACTAAAAGACTATCAGAAAAAAATACAAAAGGATCTAGGGTCAGATTATACAATAGAAAATTTTAGCGTTGATTCATTAAAAAAATGTGATTTTCCATTAACCATTCATTATGATTTTGATTTAAAAAGCCTTTCATCCGGTGATATTCTATATTTCAATCCCATGCTGGATGATGGTTATAAAACAAATCCTTTTAAATCTATGAACAGGCTTTATCCTGTGGAGATTCCGTTCAAAATTGATGAGACGTATATGCTTACAATGGATATACCTGCCGGATACCAGGTAGATGAGATTCCAAAATCTGTGAGGGTGGCTTACAATGAAGATGAAGGAATGTTTGAATACCTTATACAGAAAGGTCAGAATAATTTACAGATGCGGGTACACCTCAAGCTTGATAAGGCTTTCTTCCCTGTGGATGAATATTCTACTCTTCGCGACTTTTTTGCCTATGTGGTAAAAAAAGAAAATGAACAGATTGTATTTAAAAAGATCCGTTGATTCAAATATTATTTCCATTCTCTGCACCTTTACAAAACTTTGGTACCCACTAAAAACATGAAAAAAATAAAATGCATTCTGCTCATTTGTTTTCTAAGCCTGTGCCTGTTCCAAGTTTATGGACAGGATATAACTAAATATCAATTCGGAATTATTACCCGTGCAGATTTTAACAAGACACCCGAAAAATTTGATTCTACAGCAAATGCAATAATCATCTCTGATATTGGAAATACCAGTTTTGAAGGGAATAATCATGGAGATTTCACACTAGTATTCAAACGATATATACGGGTGAAAATCATCAATAAAAATGGATTTAATATTGGTAATTACAGTATTGACCTATATCATGATCAGGAAGATTTTGAAAAGCTTTATTCAGTGAAGGGTTCCACTTTTAATCTGGAAAAAGGTGTGATGACTGAAACTAAATTGGATGAAAAGTCTGTTTTCACTGAGAATTACAACAAGAACTTGAATAGAAAAAAATTTTCAATGCCGGCTATAAAAGAAGGATCCATTTATGACCTTGAATACATAGTTAAATCGCCTTTTTACTTCAGGTTAAGATCCTGGGAATTTCAGGGAGAATTTCCATGTTTATGGAGTGAATATACGGTAACCATTCCACCTCCGTTTCATTATGTAATGATCGCTCAGGGAGATCAGCAATTTTACTTAAATACCGTTAAAGATATCTTCGGATCCTATATGATCAAATTTGAAAACGGCATAAATCGAAGTGAAATTGTCAATGTGTCCGGATCTTCTATTGAGCACAGATGGGCAATGAAAAATGTTCAGGCGCTTCACAAGGAGCCCTTCACCACAAGCTTTAAAAATTACTATTCGAAACTTTCTTTTCAGCTGAATTATTTTCAAGTAGTAACCGACTACTATACTTCAGAAAGGCAGGATTACCTGGAAACCTGGAGTTCTACTTCAAAATACTTATTGAAAGATGAAGATTTTGGGATAGCCTTGGATAGGGTAAATCTTTGGATGAAAGATGAATTGAAAGAAATTACTGCGGGCGCCAGTTCCAACGATGAAAAAGCCCGGATGATTTATAGCCATGTCCGGGACAATTTTAAAACTATCAATAAAGAGGGTTATAGCAAAAATAGCATCTGGACCCAGAATTCTTTAAAAGATGTATTCAATAAAAAAGAAGGCAATGTGGCTGAGATTAATTTATTGCTCACAGCCATGCTGAGGCATGAAAACATACATGCCGATCCACTCATACTCAGTACAAGGGATCATGGTATGGCGAGTTCGGTCTACCCTTTTATTGATGAATATAATTATGTGATTTGTGTTGCCTATATGGGAGATAAATTAGTTACATTGGACGCCAGCGAGCCATATAACGGTTACGGTCAGTTGCCAGTGGCGTGTTATAATGGATGGGGGCATATCATGAACCAGGAAAAGCCGCTGCCTTTGCTATTTTCTGCAGATTCGGTCAATGAAACCAAAGTAACCAGTGTATTCATAACCAATGATGAAAAAGGTACACCATCAGGCAGTCTGAAAAGCACTTTTGGAAAAAGCGGCTCATTCGACAGGCGGGAGGAAATCAAAAATTCTTCTGAAAAATCTTATGGGGAAAAAATTCGAACGTTAAAAGGCTCCAACCTGATTATTGAAAATTTCAGAATTGATTCACTAAATAAGAGTGATTATCCGTTAAGTATTAATTATGATTTTGACTTGAAAAAACTTTTATCAGGAGATGTTTGCTATTTTGATCCTATGATGGATGAAGGTTATCAAACAAATCCGTTCATATCCATAGAAAGGCATTTTCCGGTAGAAATACCATATAAAATTGACGATACCTATTTGCTTAATATGGAAATACCTGTCGGTTACCAGGTGGATGAGCTTCCAAAATCCGCCAGAGTGGCTTTTAATGAAAATGAAGGATTATTTGAATACCTTATTCAAAAAAGTGAAAATAGTATTCAAATGAAAGTACGTCTTAAGCTTAATAAAGCTATTTTCCCAATGGATGAATATTCAACCCTTCGCGACTTTTTTGCTTATGTAGTTAAAAAAGAAAACGAACAGATTGTTTTTAAAAAAACCCACTGATCTCTTCAGGAATTTTCTTTTCCTGGCTGAACATGTAACCGATGAAAGAAACGATGAATGGCAGGCGCCAGCATGACACCTATATTGGTTATAAAAATCACACCACTGAACAAAGCATAAAAGGAAGAGAAATACTTACCAATTCTCGTATCAATATTTACAACCGGACCCATGCCGCTTAATATCATGCTGGCATTGTGTAAAGAGTCCAGCCAGCCAATTCCGGCAGTAAAATGATATCCCAGCACACCAATCATTAAACAAACAAACATGATCACCAGTCCTAGCAGGAAACTTCTTGCAATACGTTTCCGGAAGACACTCAGCGGCGCAAGCGGCTGATGTTTTGACTCCAGCATATTTAATTCTTTAAATCGCAAAGTAACATATTGTAAGACTCTTAAAACTAATGGCTGAATAATAATTATCTGTTATATTGCAATCCTCATTTCTTGCAGTGAAATATTTTCTTGGATACGATCTGGGTTCATCTTCGATAAAAGCAGCACTGCTTGAGGCTGATAGCGGTAAACCGCTTGCTTCAGCATTTTCGCCATCATCAGAAATGAAAATTAATTCTCCCCGCTCGGGATTTGCCGAACAGGAGCCGGAACAGTGGTGGCAGGAGGTAATAAAGGCGACCAGGCTTCTTCACCAGAAATATCCATTTGATAAGAACGAAATCGGTGCGATCGGAATTTCTTATCAGATGCATGGTTTGGTTTGCATAGATAAAAATAATTTACCGCTGCGACCAGCCATCATCTGGTGCGACAGCCGTGCTGTTGATTATGGAGAACAGGCTTTTAATAAACTGGGCCGTGAATATTGTTTGCAGCATTTTTTAAATTCTCCCGGAAATTTTACTGCTTCCAAATTGAAATGGGTGAGGGAAAATGAACCTGAGATTTATAAGAAGACTTTTCGTATATTATTACCGGGCGATTTCATCGCTTTAAAGATGACAGGAGAAGCTGTAACGACAGTCACGGGTTTGTCGGAGGGAATTTTCTGGGATTACAAAGAAAACGGAATTGCAAAATCCCTCATGGATTTTTACGGAATAGGTGAATCCCTGCTTGCTCCACGTGTTCAGGTTTTCGGTGAACAGGGTAAACTACAAAAATCAGCTGCCGAAGCTCTTGGCATTAAAGAAGGTACTCCTGTTTGTTATCGTGCCGGAGATCAGCCAAATAATGCATTTTCGCTCCAGGTGCTGGAGCCCGGCGAATTCGCCGCAACTGCCGGCACATCTGGGGTACTCTATGGAATCAGCAGTGAGCCGGATTATGACCTGAAATCCCGTGTGAACCCATTTATTCATGTAAATCATCAAACAGATCATCCCAGGTACGGGATACTCATGTGTCTGAATGGTACTGGCATACTCAACAGCTGGCTGCGTCGTGAATTTTTTTCAGATGAATCTTATGAAACTATGAATGATGGTGCCTCCATTATATCCATGGGTGCTGATGGAATTAGTTGCTATCCTTTTGGAAACGGGGCGGAACGGATTTTAGAAAATAAAAATCCGGGAGGCTATATCAAAGGGCTTGATTTTAACCGTCACAATAAATACCACCTGGCAAGGGCGGCACAGGAAGGCATTGTATTTTCGCTCTTATATGGGTTAGAAATTATGCAGGGAATGGGTCTTTCCATGCATCGTATCCGGGCAGGTAATGCCAATATGTTTTTGAGTCGGTTGTTTTCCCAAACATTTGCGGACTGCAGCGGATGTCCCGTTGAATTATACAATTCTGATGGTGCTGTCGGAGCCGCGCGGGCCGCGGGTTTCGGGAAAAAATATTATACAAAGATCAGTGATTGTTACCGGGGAATGGAACTGATCAGACTTGTGGAACCTGATAAAAATAATACAGTTCAGATAAAAGAAATATATAACAATTGGAAGCAGGGACTTGAGATTATTTTAAAAGCTTAAAGCCTAAAGCTAAAAGCTGATCAAATTTAAAATTGAAAATGTATGAATATCATTAATGGTGAAAAAGAATTTTTTCCTGGTATAGGGGAAATAAAATTTGAAGGAAGGGATTCCGATAATCTTCTCGCATTTAAATGGTATGATGAAAATAAAATTATTGCCGGTAAGAAATTAAAGGACCATGTCAAATTCGCGGTGGCTTACTGGCATAGCTTCTGCAATACCGGTGGTGATCCTTTTGGACCCGGTACTAAACGATTTCCATGGAATGAATCAGGAGATGCTGTCCGCGCTGCCAGGGATAAAATGGATGCAGCTTTTGAATTCATAACCAAACTGGGCGTACCATATTATTGCTTTCACGATATTGATCTGGTGGACGAAGGAAGTTCCGCAGTTGAATATGAAAAGAGATTACAAACCATCGTGGATTATGCAAAAGAAAAACAGGCTGCAAGCGGTGTTAAACTGCTTTGGGGAACGGCAAATGTTTTTTCTAATCCGCGTTATATGAATGGAGCAGCAACCAATCCGGATTTTGCAACGCTTGCTTATGCAGGTCTCCAGATTAAAAATGCCATCGATGCAACGATAGCACTAAATGGAGAGAATTATGTTTTCTGGGGTGGGAGAGAAGGATATATGTCTCTTCTCAATACGAATATGAAAAGGGAGATTGAGCACCTGGGGTGTTTTCTTGGAAAGGCAAGAGATTATGCGCGGGGACAGGGCTTCAAGGGAATATTTTTTATTGAACCAAAACCCTGTGAACCGACCAAACACCAATACGATTACGATAGTGCCACAGTGATTGGTTTTTTAAAAGAATTCGGACTGGATAAGGATTTCAAATTAAATATTGAAGTGAACCATGCTACACTTGCGGGACATACTTTCCAGCATGAACTTCAGGTTGCAGCAAATGCAGGTTTACTTGGAAGTATGGATGCAAACCGAGGCGATCCTCAGAACGGTTGGGATACGGATCAGTTTCCCATGAACCTGAATGAACTTATCGAATCGATGCTGATCGTCCTGGAGGCCGGAGGATTTGGAGGTGGCGGCGTAAACTTTGACGCAAAGACTAGGAGAAATTCAACTGATCCGGAAGACCTTTTCCTTGCGCATATCGGGGGAATGGATACATTTGCCCGTGCAATTATCGTGGCAGATAAGATACTTAGTCATTCACCCTATAAAAAATTCAGAAAAGAAAGATATGCTTCATTCGATTCAGGAAAAGGAAAGGAATTTGAAGAAGGAAAACTGGGTCTGGAAGACCTGCGGAAATTTGCATTATCGAATGGAGAACCCAAACAAATCAGCGGGAAACAGGAGTGGATGGAGAATATCATTAATGCATACATTTAGAAATTATTAATTATTTCCCGAACGCCGCGTTCATTTTTTGCCTGAATTCAGTATAAAGTTCTTTTTTCGGCTCTTCAGGTTTGAGAGGAACCAGGACTGCTGCATAATTCAGGTTGCGGTCTACATAAGGATAAAAGCCCGTAATATATAAACTGGTTATGACGCTTCCATTTTCAACCCAGCACCCGAGACCTGTTTTTAAACCTTCAGCTTCTTTAGGTATATATTTTACGGGGAGCTTTGCAAACTGAATGGTTTCCATTTCTGCAACTGATTTTTCGCTAAGAACTTTTTTGCCTTCAAAAATTCCTTTATTTAAAATCATCGCGAGGAAATTAATAAAATCATTCGCTGTCGTAATCGCTCCGTCGGCCGCATTGCTTGTTACGCCGTTATCATTGGTAAAACTTGTTCCATGCATTTTACAGGGACGAAGAATTTTATCCTGAACGATCCTGTCGAATGTTTTTTTTGTAACAACTTCAAGTACCCGGGCAGCAATATCAGGGCCTATCTGGCTGAAATAAATTTCAGTTCCGGGGTTTGTTTCAATTTCTCTTTTGGAAGCAAAAGAATTTACTTCAGTTTCGAGGTCAGGATATTTTGATTTCTGCAGCAGTCTTAATGCACCGGGCGGATCTGCCTGAATACCGGTAGTATGACTGAGACAATTTCTGATGGTGATATATGTCTTCATATATTTGGCGAAAATGGGCAGATACTTGCTCACTTTATCATCAAGGGAAATTTTACCATCGTCCACATAGGCCATTATCGTAGCAGCAACAAGCCATTGACTGGCCACACCGGCGGGCACCTGTATCCTGGCATTAAAATCTCCAATTTCTTTTTCCAGCTCTTTTTTATAGACAATTTTATCATTTTTGTAAGCAAGGGCTACAATATTATTTCCAAGTAGTTTTTGATTGGTCGTGAGAAAAGCATCTGTTTCAGGAGAAGAGGATGGTACGGTTTTAGACGATTGAGCTTCTGGGCTCAGCCAGATTAACAGGCAAAGACCAACGCAGCTGAAGACACGGCATCTGGAAATTGATTTATATGACAGATTTTCAGGGTTTTGGAAATGGTTTACCTTTTGAATCATTTTAACGGATTTAAAATAATAAGCAATGAATTTAAACAACTTTACTATAAAAGCATCTGAAGCCCTTCAACAGGCGCAGCAGCTGGCATTTAATGCTAAAAATCCTACTATCGAAACGGAACATCTCATGCAGGCGTTGCTGGAACAGACAGATTCTCCTGTAGAATATCTTCTGAAAAAAAATAATGTTACCATACCTGTTCTTGAAAATAAACTGGGGGATCTTATCAATAAATTACCCAGGGTAGAAGGAGCAGATCCTGCGCAGTCATTAAGCAGGGATGCAAATAATGTTGTTTTAAGGGCGGCCGGTGTTATGAAGCAATTCGGCGATGAATTTGTTACACCCGAACATCTTGTCCTTTCAATCATCCAGGGAAATGATAACACGGCTAAATTATTGAAGAATGCCGGTCTCACAGAAAAAGGTTTAATCAGCGCAATTAAGGAATTAAGAAAAGGCGAAACAGTTTCATCCAATACTCAGGAGACGCAATTCAATGCCCTGAATAAATATGCGCGTAACCTCAATGAGCTGGCGCGGCAGGGAAAACTGGATCCGGTGATTGGTCGTGATGAAGAAATTCGCAGAACATTGCATATACTTTCCAGAAGAAGTAAAAACAATCCTATCCTGGTTGGAGAACCCGGTGTTGGTAAAACTGCCATCGCGGAAGGTTTGGCACACCGTATTGTGAATGGAGATGTGCCGGAAAACCTGAAGTCAAAAATAATTTATGCCCTTGATATGGGTCAGCTTATTGCGGGTGCAAAATACAAAGGTGAATTTGAAGAACGGTTAAAATCTGTTGTGAAAGAAGTAGCGGGCAGCGACGGAGAGATTATTTTATTTATTGATGAAATACATACGCTGGTGGGAGCGGGGGGCGGTGAAGGGGCGATGGATGCTGCCAATATTCTTAAACCTGCCCTGGCCCGTGGCGAACTACGAGCAATCGGAGCTACGACACTGAATGAATACCAGAAATTTTTTGAGAAGGATAAGGCACTGGAACGCCGATTCCAGAAAGTAATGATCAACGAACCCAGCGTAGAAGATGCCATCTCCATATTGCGCGGTTTAAAGGACAAATATGAAACTCATCATCATGTCCGTATTAAAGATGAAGCGATCATTGCAGCAGTGGAACTTTCACACCGGTATATTACAGATCGTTTTTTGCCTGACAAAGCTATTGACCTGATTGATGAAAGTGCGGCAAAACTCAGGCTGGAAATGAATTCCATGCCCGAAGAACTGGATCAGTTGCAAAGACAGATTCGTCAACTGGAAATTGAAAGGGAAGCGATCAAGAGAGAAAATGACGATGAAAAATTACGCCAGCTCAGTATTGAAATCGGAAATCTTAGTGTCACGAAGGATACTTTAATGTCGAAATGGAAACAGGAAAAAGAACTTGTTGAAAAAGTCCAGAATGCGAAAGCTGATATTGAGGCATTAAAGCTGGCTGCTGAAAAAGCTGAACGTGAAGGTGATTATGGAAAAGTAGCCGAGATCCGGTACGGAAAAATAAAGGATGCAGAAAAGGTAATTGAAGAATTTTCTTCCCAGCTCAGCAACAGCACAGAAAAACGTTTGCTAAAAGAAGAAGTGGATGCGGAAGATATCGCTGAAGCGGTTGCCAAATCGACGGGAATCCCTGTATCCAGAATGCTGCAGAGTGAAAGACAAAAATTACTAAATCTGGATGACGAATTACATAAAAGAGTTGTTGGCCAGGATGAAGCCATAACGGCAGTTGCTGATGCTATTCGCAGAAGCCGCGCAGGATTGCAGGATCCGAAACGCCCCATTGGTTCATTCATTTTTTTGGGAACTACGGGGGTTGGTAAAACTGAATTGGCCAAAGCGCTGGCTGAATATCTTTTTGATGACGAGGGCATGATGACCAGGATTGACATGAGTGAATACCAGGAAAAACATACGGTCAGTCGACTTATTGGTGCTCCTCCAGGATATATTGGATACGATGAAGGTGGTCAGCTGACAGAAGCGGTTCGCCGTAAACCTTATAGTGTGGTTCTGCTGGACGAAATTGAAAAAGCACATCCGGATACCTTTAATATTTTGCTTCAGGTTCTGGATGATGGGAGACTGACTGATAATAAAGGCAGGGTGGTGAATTTTAAAAACACCATCATCATTATGACCAGCAATATAGGCAGCCAGATAATTCAGGTAAACTTTGAAAATGTGACGGAAGAAAATAAGGAAGAGGTGGTGGAAAAAACAAAAGATGAAGTAATGGAATTACTCCGGCAGACGATCCGCCCGGAATTTTTGAACCGCGTGGATGAGGTCATCATGTTTCAGCCATTACTTAAAGCTGAAATCAGGGGTATTATCAGGATCCAGCTCGACAACCTATCCAAAATGCTGGAAAAAAACGGAGTGGATTTACGGTTTACTGAATATGCTATGGACTACCTGGCAGAGAACGGATATGACCCTCAGTATGGTGCCAGACCCTTAAAAAGGCTTATCCAGAAAGCGATCGTTAACCCATTGAGTAAAAAGATTTTAGCGGGGGAAATTGATCACTCACATCCAGTGTTGGTGGATGTATTTGACGGTATTGTTGTATTCAGGAATGAACAGGAGGAAAGGAAGAAATCGGGTATGCCATCTTAATAAGTTGTTAACTAATTTATTATCCTGTTCCGTTACCGTAAAATATGTAAGATTTTTCAGTTAAAATACCTATTTTTAGCCGCCTCCTGCCAGTTAGTCTGGCTCGGAGGCTTTTTACTCAACTTTCCTGCAGGAAAACTGTTATTAAGCAAAGAATAAAAATTTAAAGGATTAAATATTATGGCGTTTAAGAAAGAGATCATAGAAATTATTGAGCCGAGAGATGTGTTCGTTGGCCCGGATACTGCTCCGGTTACCCTGATGGAATTTGGAGAATATGAAAATGAAGATTGTGCCAAGGCACACGAAGTAGTTAAGAAAATCATGGAAGAATTCAAGGGAAAGGTCCGGTTTAATTTCAGACATTTCCCGCTTACAAAGATTCATCAGCGCAGCCTGAAAGCTGGTGAAGCATCTGTTGCTGCAGCTCAGGAAGGCAAGTTCTGGGAAATGCACAATATATTATTCCATAACAGGCATAACCTGGGCACAACAAGCCTGAAATTGCATTCTCGGGAAGCAGGTATTTCCAATAAGAAATTTCTGGATCACCTGGTGAATGCTACTTATGGCTGGCAGGTTCAGGGCGATCTGAGGGAAGGTATTGAGAAAGGTGTAACGACCGTACCGGCCTTCTTCATTAACGGCGAAATGTTTAACGGTAAACCTACGTTCGATAACCTGAGCAAGGGCATTGAAGCAGCTTTAAAAAAGGCAAAGAAAAAGACAGCTGTTAAAGCTTAAAGCCGAAATTTTAAGGGGTATAGAAGTTAGATAATTATTTGAAGCATTCATCATTGTATGGATGCTTTTTGTTTTAAGTATTCTTTGGAAAGGCACCCTGTTATTTCAATTTTTTAGATTTCCAATTTGTATTAAGCTTTAAGCTTTAGGCCTTAAGCATTAAGCTTTAAGCGTTAAGCTTTGAGCCTGATTTGTCCTTTTCACAATAAATGTTTAAATTGGTTTATCCTAAGACCAATATTTGAATGAAAAGCGACGGAAAATCAAATTCTATACGCGGGAAACCCAGAATTTTAAATATTGGCCGCAATTTTATCGGCTGGAGGGGTAAATTACTGAAGGGCTTTGATCATGGAAATCACTGGTCTTTCCAGGAAAGGATAGAGGCTCTCTCTCAAAAGTCACAGCATTTTCTCGATGAAATAAAATCGCTTGGATTTACCCGGACGATGGATAAGCTGGATAGAGGGAAACTTAGTGTATTTAATCAGCTCAACTTTTTTCAGTTCATCACGGGAATAATCGTCCCACTAATCTGCATTTTTGGAAACGGTAAATTCCCCATAACCGCATTTTTTATTGCGAGTCTTCCGGCATGGGTAAACCTGCTCGTTTTGTATCTGAACTTTTATTACAGATATGAAGCTGGGATGATTACCTATTTCATACTTTATCCACTTATCATATGCATTGTATATATGAGTGGTATGAATCTCGGAGTTGAACTTTATTTTATTCTGAACGGCATTCTGGCCGTCTTTTTTCTGCCCTATATCAGTCAGATGTTGTTTTCTGTTGGCTTCTCCATGGTAAGTTATTTTGTGCTTGTGATCATTAATAAAGAATATAATTTCCAGCTGCATACATTTAATTTTTTTCTTTTTTTATTTAACCAGGTAACTGCAATCATATTTATATTTTATGCATTGTTCCTAATTAAAAAGGAAAATAATTTATATCAGTTTGGGATCCTTGCCACCAACAGGGATTTGCAGGATAAGAATGAAAAAATTGAAAAACAGAAAGCTGAAATAGAACAGAAAGCAACTGAACTTAGTGAGTTGAATTCGTTGAAGAATAAACTTTTCTCAGTGATTTCACACGATATGAAAACGCCGATGTATGCACTGCGTAATTTATTCAGGAGTATGCAACAACTGGATATGAGTGGGAAAGAAATAAAAGCTATTATACCGGATGTGGTCAGCGATCTGAATTATACAACTGGCCTGATGGAAAATCTCTTGCATTGGGTGAAGAGCCAGATGCAATCGGCCAATATTTCACCCGGTGAATTGGATATGGAAGAAATTACGGATGATGCCATTCATGTTCATCAATTGCAGGCTACGACCAAAAATATTTCAATCAAACGTGAAATGGAAGAATCATTATTCGTTTTTGCGGATAAAGATATGATGACCCTGGTATTGAGAAATCTTCTTTCCAATGCTATTAAATTCACGCCTGAAAAAGGCGCGATTATTATCCGAATGAAAAAGGAAACTCCTTATTGCAGGGTATCTATAATTGATAATGGTATTGGCATGGACCACGAGGCACTTACAAGGATCCAGGAAAATAATTATTACAGTACCAACGGAACTGCCAGGGAAAGCGGGACCGGCTTGGGTCTTATGCTGAGTAAGGATTTTCTTTCCAAAAACGGAGGTGCTTTATTGATCGAAAGTGAACCAGGCAAGGGAAGTGTTTTTTCTTTCACTGTTCCTTTAGCGGGAAATGGATGACAGATCACGTTTGACTGATGAATGTTTTCTTCAGGCTTTAAGCTTTTTGGCACGTAAATATTGCAATGGCCATTTAATATCCACATTTAATTCATAGGCAGCCGTTAATGGGAAATTTGAATTTCGAAGTGATTCTCTTGCTATTAAAATCAAATCAGCTTTTCCAGATCTGATTATTTCATTTGCCTGGTGAGCATTTGTTATCAGGCCCACAGCGCCTGTAAGGATGCCGCTTTCCTTCCTGATTTTTTCAGCAAAGGGAACCTGGTAACCAGGACCCAGGGGAATTCTTACATTCGATATGAGTCCTCCCGAAGAGCAATCAATCAGATCGACGCCAAGGGGTTTTAAAATCGTAGCCAATAATACGGAAGTCTCAGGATCCCAGCCATTTTCTGCATAGTCCGTAGAAGAAATACGGAGAAACAATGGAAATTTTTCAGGCCAGACCGAACGAATATCAGATACAAGTTCTTTTACCAAACGAATCCTGTTTTCAAAAATTCCGCCATATTCATCCGTTCGATGATTGCTTAAGGGAGAAAGAAAACTGTTGATCAGGTAACCATGCGCGCCGTGAATTTCCAATACTTCAAATCCTGATTCCAGAGCACGTCTCGCAGCTGATTTAAAGTTTTCGCGAAGATTCAATATATCAGCCTTTGACATAGCTTCCGGGACAGGATCTGTTTCGCGAAAAGGAATCGGAGATGGGGCCTGGGTTATCCATCCGCCTTCTGAAACAGCAAGTATTTTACCGCCTTTCCAGGGTGACGTACTGCTGGCTTTTCTACCAGCATGAGCCAGTTGAATTCCGGGAACAGATCCTTGTTTTTTTATAAAATCAGTAATTCTTTTTAAAACTTCAATCTGTTCATCTTTCCAAAGACCCATATCATCAGGTGAAATGCGACCTCTTGCAGAAACAGCTGTGGCTTCCTGAATAACCAGGGCGGCACCCCCAACTGCGCGGCTACCCAAATGAACCAGGTGCCAGTCATTTGCAAATCCATCTACAGATGAATACTGACACATGGGAGATATTGCAACGCGGTTTTTAAAATGGATACTTCTGATTTCCAAAGGGTCAAATAACATATTGAAGATTAATTTTTTTTCAAATCGAGAAAGACATTTCCCAAACAATGAATCAAATCCGTTGCAAGCATAGCTTCTTCAGAAAAAAGACTGGCAGCAATATCGCCGGCACATCCATGAAGGAAAACTCCAAAAACTGCGGCTGCAGTGGGAGCATATGATTGAGAAAGAAGGGCTGTGATAATTCCTGTGAGTGCATCCCCACTGCCACCTTTTGCCATACCGGCATTGCCAGTCGTATTAAAAGAAATACTGCCGTCCGGATTAAAAACCCCTGTGAAATGGCCTTTCAACACGATGATAATTTTATGCTGGATTGCCATTTTTTTTGCCTTCTCAAATCTTAGATTATCATTACTGCTATTTCCGAATAACCGGTCGAATTCTTTTGGATGCGGTGTAATGATCGTATTGGGGTTAAGCTCAGATAAAAGTTCAGGGTGTTTGCTGATAATATTTAAAGCATCAGCATCGAGAACAAGGGGCTGATGAAAAGACTTCAAAAATTTTTTTACCATACCAGAAGTTTCGTCACCAGTTCCTATTCCGGGGCCAAGACCGGCCGACTGAAATAATTCAGAATGGAGAGGGAAACCTGTTAGCTGAAATTCTCCTTCACCTACACTTACCATGACTTCCGGAACGGATGTCTGCATTATTTCATACCCGCATGAAGGCAGATGTGTTGTAATTAAGCCGGCGCCGGCAGATAAACAGGCTTTTGCTGCAAGTACTGCAGCGCCTATTTTTCCATAGCTTCCTGCGAGGATTAAAGCATGTCCAAAATTTCCTTTATTGGCAAAAGGATCCCTCGGCTTATAAAGAGCAAGTGCCGCTTTTCTGTCAAAAATTAAATAGGAGGAATTAAACCCGGCTAAATAGGATTCAAGTTGTTTCATTCATACAAAGGTAAGAAAAGGCTATTAGCGTTTTTCTCCGCCTCTTCCTTCCGGATCATTTTCCGGTTCGTCATAATTTTCGCGGGACTGTTGATAATTTCCAAATACGTCGCAAAGTTTTTTGGCTGCATAGACCCTTCTGTTATCGTTATTACAGAGTGCGATAATTGTGGCATTTTCTTCCATCATTCGTATGAATACCGTCCGGTTACCATGCCACCAGCCATTATGGTATATAAGTTTTTTACCGTCAGGATATACAATCATCCGCCAGCCAAAACCATAATTGCGTTTTCCTCGTTTTTCCAGGCTGTATGGAGCATAGGCACTATCAAGAGTAGATTGTTTGAACATTATGCCACCACGCAGTGCAGCATCCCATTTGAGCATATCGTCCGGAGTGCTATAAACATTTTTATCTCCATAAACCATATCAAGGTATTCCATGGGATACATTCTCCCGTTCATTTTATATGAATGTGTAGCAATTGCAGTATCCTTAATAGAATAAACATAAGTATCCTGCATTTGCAGTGGCAGGAAAAAAGTTTTATTCAGGTATTCATCATAGGTTTCACCTGAAACTTTTTCGATGATGAGGGCAAGAAAAGCATAGTTGGTATTGGAATATTCGAAATGATGACCTGCTGCAGTATATATTACTTCGGAGTGATGTTGGGTTATATACGCTAACAAATCGGCGTTCGTCAGATATTTTCTTTTATCCCAACCGGACTGATCCATAAAATGAACATAATTCCTTAATCCGCTTCGCTGACTCAAAAGATTTTTAATGGTGATTCCCGGTGGAAATCCTGTCAGATATTTTGATATATCATCATGAATGTCGAGTTTGCCTTCTTGCCACAATTTTAAAATTGCCATTGCGGTAAAAGTCTTGGAAACAGATGCAAGATGAAAAGCCGTATGGGAATTAATGCTGTCTTTATGTCTTCTTGGGTCCTTAAAACCACTATATCTTTCATATACTATGATTCCTTTATGAGCCACTACCAGCCCTCCGTTAAATCCATGGGAAAACAGGGAATCAAAAAAATGCCGGGACGTATTATTATATAGTTTAAATTCTCCGGGGTTCAAAGATTTCGGGCGAGCAATTACCTGAGCCAGGAGCGTTGTATCCTGCACTTTCACAATTGGCTTAACAGCAGGGCTTTGTCCGCAACAAACCAGGAAGGAGGCAGCCAATAAGGAGCAGCAAATGGTTTTCAACAGGTATTTATTTTTCAGTTAAGAGGTACAAAATTAAATTATTATGCTATTCAAGGCTCAGGAGACGAGTTTTGTTTTTCCGTTTCCTTTTTTAGGGGCAATTTTGCCACTTCTTTAAAGGGAATAACGCAAAAACAGCATAGAGATTATGGCCGATAAAAAAATAACAAGTTATCCGAAAGAAAAAGTGAATATCCTTTTTCTTG
>Ga0206912_1012_pt1 | contig 27443 bp, 23 predicted proteins | sample Alteio_BWOrgHeat_75_FD_152933 | JGI IMG/M metagenome (GOLD analysis project Ga0206912, IMG submission 152933) | Enriched cells from forest soil in Barre Woods Harvard Forest LTER site, Petersham, Massachusetts, United States -... | ecosystem: Environmental > Terrestrial > Soil > Temperate forest >... | reverse complement strand
TAAAGAATAATACTTCTCTTCGTCGCCATCGTAGTGAGGAATTCCCCTGATGTCGTGAATAAAAAACTGGAAGTAGCGCTCAAAGCCCTCTGGGTTAAATTCTTTCAGAAGAGGATAATCGCCTTGGCGGATGAAGAACTCGAGCAACACTTCCTGTTTCCACATCGCCTCGGGCAGCATTGACTTAGCGACGATGACGCGACATGCTTTGTAGGTAGTATCTGGACGCTCTTCTTGCATCAATTTTGCAATCGAATTAAGACCCGTGAAGATCATCTGCAGGTGCTGTTCGACTCCAAGCATATCCCAGAATGGATACTGGAGCTCTTGATTGAGGCGTTCACTTTGGCGATACAAGCAATCGATTAAGAACAAAAGGTGTTTCAACGCGCGATAGGGTTCAACTTGTCGATGGTCAAAGGCTGGAAACCTGTCGATTTTCTCCTTTAAAGCCTGCAATGTGGTGGGAATGGAAGAGTTGCCATGCACATCGAGCTCGTCAAAATGGAGGAGAATTTGATGCAGCGTCTGTTGATAAAACCCTTCTGGTACCTGCGGACGCGGCTGTTTTAAAAGCTCGTCATAGGATTTCAAAAGATCAACTAAAAAGGCAGGGGGGCTCTTGTGCATGCATAAGAGTGGATATACTCTAGGCTGCATTAATCTTGAATAAGGCCTTGGCGTTATTGGATGTTGAGTTTGCTATCTCGTTGATTGTAAGTTGCTTAAATGCTGCAATGCAGCTCGCTGTTTCAATGAGAAAGGCGGGTTCATTGGGATGGCCGCGTCGACTTTGTGGAGCTAAGTAGGGCGTATCGGTTTCAATCAATAGGTTTTCCAAGGGAACCCGCTTAGCGACTTCTTGCAATACAAGGCTCTTTTTAAAGGTCACGATGCCGCTCAGGGATAAGTACCACCCACGTGCGACCACTTCTTCAGCCTCTGCAACTGTGCCGGTGAAGCAATGCAGGACACCTGGCGCATGGCGACCCTGCACCACATATTCCTGATCTAAGATCTCGAAGAAATCGCTAAAGGCATCGCGGCAGTGAATGATCACGGGTAGATTGCACTCGAGCGCTAAGTGAAGATACTTGCGCAGGTAAGTCTTTTGCGTTTCCACAGGCGAGTGCGTGTAGTGATAGTCTAGGCCGGTTTCCCCTATGGCGACGAGGTTTCCACTCTTGGCTTGCTCAACGACAAGGGGAAATACTTCGGCGCCCTCTTTTTCGACATCGTGGGGCGTTGTGGAGGCTGAATTGTAAACCCAAGGAGTGCTCTCATGCAGCTTTAGGCCATTTTGCAACGTCTCCCTGTCTGTGCAAATATTGACAATGGCAGAAACGCCTGCTTGTTGCGCACGCGACAAGATTCCTTCAATTTGGGGAAAAACGTTTTTAGACGTTAGGTGGGCGTGCGAATCGATGAAGGTCATTTGGCTTCGGCGATCTCTTTTTGCACCTGGTCGAGGTGGGACAGCACGTTGTCTGGCGTCAGCACCTGAGGCAAGATCTGAGGCGCTTCGCCCTTCGCCCCGTAGAGCAAGTAGAGGGGCACACCATTGCGGCCAAAGCGGCGTAAAGCACGCGTGATATTCTCATCATTGCGGGTCCAGTCGGCCTTCATGCGCACAACCCCTAGCTCATCGAGCTTTTGGCTCACCTGAGTTGTCGACAACACCATGTGGTTGGCTTGGCAGATCAAGCACCACTTCGCAGTAAAGTCCACGAGAACGGGAATGCCCTTCTGTTGTAGTTCGGCAATGCGCTCTTCGGAGTAATTTTCCCAGACCGTTTTAGGGTTGGCAGCTGTTCCTTGGCTCTCATAGGCCATCACCATCGGAGATGTCGAATTGAAGATAAGATAACCCGAGGTCAGCACAAGCATAGCCACCAAGGCATAGCTGATGCGCTTTGAGGAGCGCGACTTAACCGGCGTTGCCCACTTGCCAAAAATCCAGCAAGCCATAGCGAGACAGAAAAAGGCTCCCAATAAAAAGACGACGCCCAGAGAGCTCGTTTGCGCGCCAAAGACCCACAACAGCCAAATGACCGTAGCAACCATCAAAAAGCCCATCAGTTCTTTGAAAATCACCATCCAGTTGCCAGGCTTGGGAAGGAAGCGCAAGAGTTGCGGAAAGAGGGCCAAAACCAAGTAAGGCGAGGCCATCCCGATGCCGAGCGATGTAAAGATCATCAGTGCAGAGAGAGGGGGCAGTGTCACCGCAAAGCCGATCGCCGTCCCTAAAAAAGGCCCTGTGCAAGGCGTTGCGACCGCTGTAGCTAAGATTCCGCTGAGGAAAGAGGATATCAGTGCGGAATTGCCGCCGCCTTGTGCTTGACTCGCGTATCCGGTCAAAGACGCGCCTAATTCAAACACGCCAAACAGGCTCAACCCAAAGACCAGCAAAAAGGCGGCCAGGATGGCTACGAAGAGCGGTTCTTGTAGTTGAAAGCCCCACCCTACGCTGCGTCCATAGGCTTGTAAGAGCAGCATGATGCTGGCTAACACCCAAAAGGATAAAATCACGCCCGCAGAGAAGGCTAAACCATGCTTAAGCGTCACTGTGCGGCTTTCGCCGGCCATTTTGACAAAACTCAACACCTTAAAGGAAATGACGGGCAGCACGCAGGGCATCAGATTGAGGATCATGCCCCCCACAAAGCCCAGCACGAGAGCGAGGCCAAGGCCCCCCTCAAACTGGTTGATAGGTGCATCGGAAAGCTCTATTTTTGGACCCGCGGGCGGCTTTTCTACCACGGCCACCGCTTCTTCAATAGTTGGAGTCGCCAAAGGAACATTGACCTCTAGCGCCTCTACACCCGTACCTGCATAAAGGACGACAACGCCCTTGAGTTGAGAGAGCTTTGTCGAGGCATCTTCGCGCAGGACGACGAGATAGTCGCCTGACTTGGGATCTTGCGTCAATACCGCTTCCACTTGATGGTCGATAGGCGTGCTTTCGTCAGGGAAAAAGTCGACGTCGGAGTAGGCGGCTGGGGAGGATGGGGTGCGTAGATGGAGTTGGATCAGCCCATCTTTTTGTTGAGCGGTCAGGTTCCACTGTTTTTTAGGGAGCATGGCGCGGGCTTTTGAAAAAGCTTCCTTCCAGCTCACATTGTACTGAGGGGCTTCGCGGCTGACGGGGAGTTTGGTGGAGACCACATTGTCACCCGGCAAGCAGCTGCTATCATCGCAGACAAGCCACGTCACCTTGGCGGCAACCTGCACTTCAGTTCCTTGAGTTAACGTCTCAGGAGCCTGGATGGGCGCCAAGAGAAACACTTCGCCTTCATAGCCATAGCCAACGAGGGAGTTCAATTCAAAGCGCTGCGGGTAGGGCCACTCGAGGGGGCCGGCCGTAAAGCCTGCTGGCAAGGTCCATTCGATGGAGGTGGCCAGGCCTGCATCGCCTGGATTTTTCCAATAAGTATGATAGTTTTTGGCAATATTGAGGTGAACAGCTACCCAGAAGGTGCGCCCTGGCTGGACCGATTGTTCCTCAGAGATTAGCTCTATATGGAGGGGGGGAGAGGCTTCTTGAGCTTGTAAGTTGTTGATTATCAGGAGGAAGAAGAGTAGTCCAAAGAGGTATTTCTTCATCAATTTTTTTCCCTTTTCTCTTTTTGACGCGGCGGATACCATAGCACCCAAGAATTAGATTATTGCCGCATCCAGTTGTTAATCAAGTCGAAAGGAGATAATACACAAAATGGCTTTAAACGTAAACAATTTTCTTTTAGGAGCCAACCCTTTTTTTGAGGCTTATTTACAATCTGATTTCTTAGGAAAACTGATCTTTCTCGGGCTATTACTACTTTCTATTGCCAGCTGGGTGATCTTAATCCATAAAACCTGGCTGACCCGTCAGGCCCGTTCCCATTCTGCTGAGATCATTCAATCCTTCCGTACCCTAAAAGCAAGCCCCTTAAATCTCCAGCTGGATGACACCAAGAGCCTCAATCCCTTTGCCACCCTCTACCAGGTTCTAAAGAAGCATACCCTCGATCTTCTCAACAAGAATCAAAATTCCAATAAGTCCCACTATCTCTCTTCGACCGATATCGATTTTGTCGAAGCCCACCTCTCTTCGACGATTGCCAATCAGACTAAAAACCTCGAGAAAAATCTCTTTATCCTCTCTACGATCGTCAGCTTGGGGCCCTTTTTGGGCCTGCTAGGAACCGTCTGGGGTATTCTCACCACATTCTCAGAGCTGCAAACAGCAGGCACTACCAGCCAAACAGTGTTGAGCGGCCTCTCTTTGGCGCTGGCAACGACAGTTTTGGGGTTGCTGGACGCCATCCCAGCCCTCATCGGCTATAACTACCTGAAAAATGCCATCCGCGATTTTGAGACCGACATGGAAGGCTTTTCCACGGAAATATTAGCCTCCGTCGAACTTCAATACCGCAAAGTGGATGTTAGCTAAATATGGGGCGCTTCAACCGCATGCGTCTTTCTCAGCGCACTATCGAAGAACCGACCATCAACTTAACCCCCTTGATCGACGTCGTGTTTGTGATTTTGATCATGTTTATCTTGGTTGCACCCCTTCTAGAACTCGACCGCATCGAATTAGCGGATGCGGGAGGGGTACCAACGGCAAATGATGTCGAAGTCCATGAAGCCAGCCCCATCACCCTGCATGTGCAAAAGGATAACACGATCACCCTCAATAACCGCAAGGTGCGCCCTGAACAGCTCGCTGACCTGTTGAGGCAGCTAAAGCGCAAGTACCCACAAGCGCGTCCACAGGTGTTTCACGACAAACGCGCGGCTTTTGGCACCTACCAGAGCGTTAAAAATGCGGCTGAAGAGGCCGGTTTTCAGCAAATGGATATCATTCTAAAGCCCTCTTGAGGACGAAAACATGCTAGTCAATGAGGCCCTGGAAAGAGATGACTCTTCTCTCCTCTACATCGCCTTCTTTGTGCTCGTGGTCCATCTCACAGCCATTGGTTGGAGCTGGATGGACTTTCAGGCCCTTCCTCTGCCCAAAAAAGCACAAAAACTCGCTGTCAAAACGGTGTCCTTAACTCCAAAAAGTCCTGCAAAAGTACTTCCCAAGCAGGTGGAAGTCCCTACACCAGTGCTAGAACATGAACCAGAAGCGGCCCCGGTACAAGAAGAACCCAAACTAGAGCCTAAAGTGGAACCTAAAGAAGTCCCCAAAGTAGAGGTTCAACCCAAGCCAGTTGCCAAGACTAAAGTTGAGAAGAAAAAACCTACCCCTATAAAGAAACCCGTTCAAAAGGTGGTAGAAAAACCTAAGCCTCAAGCTACTAAAGAAAAACCAAAACCCTCAGCGTTGGATGCTAAAAAGAAAAAGCTGCTAGCCCAAGCGCAAGAAAGCATTGCAAAAATTGATCGCTCAAGTGCTAAAATCAGCGCAGGCAAGTACTCCAAGATACCAGAACTTAAAACTCCTACCATTGCCTTGCTGGAAGGGAATGGGACAATTCACAGCGCGATGACCGATGGCGAGATCGGTTATCGGGATGAGCTAGCTAGCCGCTTGAAGTTACTGCTTAAATTGCCTGAGGTGGGGCAAGTCAAAGTCAAGTTGACCTTAAATCGCGTTGGAAAGTTTGTGAAGTTGGTCGTCGTTTCTTCGGAAAGCGCGGCGAACCGCAAATACATTGAGAAAACCTTGCCCACCCTGACTTTCCCTAGTTTCGGCAACCAATTTGGCAATGTCGAGGAATATGCATTTTCGATCACCTTAAGTAGTGACATATGAAAAAATTTCTCCTGACCCTTTTATTCATCACCCTCTCTGTAGCTTGCTTTGCTGTCCAAGAAGACAAAGAAGAGATCGTCGTCCGCTTAGAAACGGAAGTTCCCCTCATGCCCCTTTACCTAGGAGCAGTCGCTAGCGAAAATGCGGGCTTCGACGCTGCTTACCTCAAGCAACTCGAAAAAGTGTTGGAGTTTGATCTAGACCACAACGGCATGACGGTCATCGCCAAGCGCAGCTCGCAAAGAGACGCGCTTTCCACTTTTGACAATTTAGGCAACGCGTCGCAATGGCGTACACAGCAGATCTACTATGTCGTTTTGACCAAGGTAAAAGAGCGCAAGCTCTCCACACGCGTGCTTGCAGTCAACAATAATGCCATCAAATCCCTGGAGGCTGTTCCTCTGACGGGCGACCTCTCCAAAGATCGCCGCACGCTGCATCAATTGGCGGATACGATTCATAAAGCGCTCTTTGGCAGCGATGGCATCGCCTCGACGCGCGTTCTCTACACCGTGCGCACGAAATCCCCTAGCGCTAACAAGTGGACTTCCGACGTGTGGGAAGCGGATTACGATGGCGGCAACCCGCGCAAGGTAACGGAGAAGGCCGGATATTGCGTCACTCCCGTGTACGTTCCACCAAAACCGGGGCATGCGGCTGGAAGTTTCCTCTATGTCTCTTACCTCAATGGGCAGCCCAAAATCTTCTACGCCTCGCTAAAAGATGGCGACAATGGGCGCCGCATGACTCTAATGCGCGGCAATCAGCTGATGCCGGCTATGTCGCAGAAACGCAACATGATGGCCTTCGTCAGCGATGCGACAGGCAACCCGGACCTCTTTATCCTCCCCTTAGATGCCGATTCTGGACCGACGGATCAGCCACGCCAGATTTTTGCAGCTCACAATGCTGTGCAAGGGACGCCGACGTTTAGTCCCGATGGCAAGCAGGTGGCCTTTGTCTCTAACAAAGATGGATCGGCAAGGGTTTATACAATGGCGATACCCGCTCCAGGAGCTCGCTTGAAGGATCTTAAACCCAAATTGATCTCCAAGCAAACCCGCGAAAGCACTGCCCCCAGCTGGTCTCCCGACGGCAACAAGCTCGCATATTGTTCTCTGACCAATGGCGTGCGTCAGATCTGGATGCACGATTTTGAGAAGGGCACCGAGCGACAGCTCACCCAAGGTCCAGGCAATAAAGAAAATCCCACCTGGGCCCCTAACAGTTTGCACCTGATGTTTAATTCGACCGGTACAAACGCTAGTGAGTTGTATTTGATCAACTTAAATCAACCGAAGGCGACAAAAATCGCGATCAATGCGGGGGAAAAGCATTATCCTTGCTGGGAGATCAAATCATCTGATAGGATGCAATCTTACTAAACACGAGAGGACTCTATGAACAGATTAAATAATTTTCTACTACTGTTAGCAGCGTGTGCAGCTCTGACAGGATGCCAAAGAAGCTCTTACGACGTCTGGGAAGACACAAAGACATGTGGTCGCCATATGACGCGAGGGGTCGATAGCCTAAGAGGGAAGCAGGGCGATTCGCGCGCGGTGACCAATCGCGGTTCGTTCTATTCACCCGATGAGATCTGCTACGTCACTCCCATGGAGCAAGATTTTGTTCCCCTCCAAGATGATTCAGGCATTGGCCAGATGACCATGACCGAAATGTCAGCCCCCCAGCCGCGCGAAACCCCCGGCGATCCCAATAGTAAAATCCCTGGAATTGAAGCTTTTCAAGACCCAAGCACCAATCCCAAACTCGCAGCCGTCTTCCGCAATGTGCACTTTGAATACAACAAGCACCTTGTGCAAGGGGATGAAAATGTCGCCATCGTCAATCAAGTGGCCAGCTACATGACCTCCCATCCCAATACCTATGTGTTTGTGGAAGGGCATTGCGACGAAAGAGGCCCCGAGGCTTACAACTTGTCACTTGGCTCACGCCGTGCCAATGCCGTGCGCAATATGTTGGTGGCTGCTGGGGTGAATCCCGATCACGTCTTCACGATCTCTTACGGGAAAGAGCGTCCCCTCGTTCTCGATCAGCATGATGAAGCGTGGAGCAGAAACCGCAGAGCGGAATTTAAGATTTATCAACGTTAAAGATAGGCGACCTTATGAAGGTAGGCTTCTTCGCCCTTTTGTTAGCCCTAGCCTCGCTCACAACAGCGGAGGGGGCAGCGCGCAACCGGTATAGCTACGAGGAAGATAAAAGCGTGATGCTGCGCGAAATCCTCGATAGCCTAGAGCAGCTGCGCCACGAAGTGAGCAATCATGAAGCCGAAATCAGAATGTATGAGGAGAAATTCAAGAATCAGGAAGAGATTCTCGATTCTCTCCGTCAGCAGACTGCCGACATGCTCAAATCGGTGAAGGAAGCGCTGAAAAATCAGGCTTCCTCCATCGATTCCAAAATAGCTTCGCAAGACACCCTTGCGAAAGACCTCAAAAACCATGCCAGTGATTCCTCAACTGTTTTATCTGAATATAAACGGCGCATCATCGAGCTAGAAAAGGCGATCGAGGGGCAAAATCGCAACCTCGATAACCTGCAGCAGGCGATGCGGTCGCTAACCGAAGTCCTGAGCACAAAGGACGTTGTAGCAGACAATGCGAGTGGGGCAAGTCCCTCTGGCAAAGTCTATCGCGTGAAAGCGGGCGACACTCTAGGCGAAATTGCTAAAGCCAATGGAACGACCGTCAAGAGGATCAAAGAGCTCAATAATCTCACGCGCGACCAGATCATCGTAGGGCAAAAATTGCAGCTACCGGAATGAAAAAAGAAAAACCGATCGGGATGTTTGACTCCGGCATCGGAGGGCTGACGGTAATGCGTGAGGTCATGCGTCTTTTGCCGCATGAGCAAATTCTTTACCTTGGCGATACCGCACGCCTGCCCTACGGTGGCAAAAGCCGCGAAACCATCATCCGCTATTCAATCGAGAATGCGATCTTTTTGCTCGAGCATCAGATCAAGATGCTGGTGATCCCTTGCAATACAGCCTCTTCAGCCGCTCTCGATAAGCTGCGCTCTATTTTTAACATTCCCGTCATAGGCGTGATTGAACCAGGAGCACATAAAGCCGCTCAGGTGACGCGCAACGGAAAGATTGCCGTGTTAGGAACCAAGGGCACAATTGCCTCAGGTGCCTATCAGAAAGAAATTCAACGCCTGCTCCCAGAGGCAATGGTTGTGCCCATCCCCTGTCCATTGTTTGTGCCTTTGGTGGAGGAAAAATTTATTCATCATCCTGCCGCACGCCTGATTGTGGAGGAATATCTTAAACCATTAGCCAAACAGGAGGTCGACACGATCTTATTGGGATGCACCCATTACCCACTTTTGCAAAAACTCATTGAAGAGGTAGTGGGACCAGGCATTCACATTGTCGACTCGGCGACGACATGCGCTGAAAAAGTCGCCGAAGTCTTAAAGGAACAAAATCTCCAAAACCACCCCCACTGCCCAGTGCATCAGTTCTTCGTCTCGGACGACCCGCACAAATTCCAAGTCCATGGCGAAGAAATTCTCGGCTCTCCAATTGCTCACATTCGAGGTGTCTAATGCAAGTCGATCGCTCTTTGTTGGGTTTATTCCGCCTTTCCCCGCCCGATGTTCAAACGAGGGTATGGGGATTTGCAAATTTCTCTCTATTTCAAATGCTGAAGTATCGCAGGATTTCAAAAGGGTTTAAGAAACTCTTCGAAGATAAAATTCAAGAAGTCTGGCTACGCCGCTGTGTGGAAGCTACCTTTAATGAGTGGAAGATAGTTACTGGTATGGTTTTCACTGATAAAAATGTTCCTGCGCTTCTTGCAGGTCAAGCAACGCAACCCCTTGCTTTATTGATTCATCATGCCTCTTATGTCCTCTGGAAACCTGTCCCTGAAGATGCAAAACCCCTGCACTTGCTTCGGGAATTGGGTGCCTTCATCAAAGCGCACAACGAATTCAGAGAGCAAGTCGGCAATTATCTGCTCTCCTATCAGGGAGATCCTAAGGTCGTAGAAGTAGCCACAGCTCGTCTAAACCAAATACTGAGAGTGAAAGCAGAAAAGTGGTCCGAGCGCATGGGATTTGCATCGCACAACTGGGCGCGCATGAATGTGATCGACTTAGGAGTTATTTTGCATGGAAAGACCATGAAGCAGGAAAAAATGGCCTATCTTTGGAGAGGAATTGATTATATCTATGGCATTACGGTGCCAGCGCCCATGGTTGAAGCGGGTTTAGCGCGATTGGAAGATGCGGCTAACTTGAACTGTGAAGAAGCTTGTGAAGTGCTTGGGACGCTTCTTTGTACAGGAGCAGATGGGGTGGCAAAAAATGAAGAAAAGGGCCGTCCTTTCCTCAACAAGGCTAAGAAAGAGCGCAATATTTCAAAGCGGGAGATTTATCTAAATGTTTAGAGAAGCTGGCGCAAGCCCTGCACTTTCCCCTCTGCTAGAAGAAAGGCAAAATTTTACTGGGCGTATCGATGCTTATAGGAGTTGGGGGTTTCAAGAAATCCTCATGCGCGAGGAAGTAGGGCAAATTTATGCACGCCTTGCTGAGCGCGAATATAAATACTACGACATCGATGAGCTTTTACTCGAATATAAGAATTGTCGGACAAAGACAACCGCCCTCTTAATGATTTACTTTGCGGGAAACGGCGTCCTCTTCAAGCCTTTTCCTAGACCAGATTACGATGCTACTGTTCCGCTTCTCACGGAATTTGAAAATTTCTTGGAAGCTTATCGCAATTATCGCAAGCGCGAGGATGAATTTTTAGCCTGCACAACCCTCGATGTAGATGAAATCAAAGTGGAGCTAGATGAACGCGTGGCTTCCATTGCTAAACAGTGGACGAGACGCTTAGGGATCGAAAATGCCAATTGGCTCTCCTTGCCACAACCTACAATCGTTTCTATACTCGGTCCTTTCGAAAAAAAGCGCGCTCAAGAGACCCATTTGTTGGGATTGAGTGTGCGGGAAACGAACCGTGTCAGATGTCTGGAGCTTGTGCAATGGGCTGCAGAGAGGAGGCTTGTGAGTGCCATGTATGATTATGGAAGGCTGTGTACAACCATTCTTAACGAAAATCAAATGGCGGCTCATCGTTGGATAATGAAAGCAGCTACCCGAGGGGATTCTACTGCCATCCTCCATTTGGGTATATGGAGTTCCGAAAAGGGGGAAAGTATTGACGCGCGGAATTGGTATTTATTGTCGGCAGAGATGGGCAATCGGATCGCTCAGTACAAGTTGGGAGACCTTTTAATCGCGGACAATGTAAAACATGAGGGAATTGAGTGGGTGCGAAAAGCCGCCGAACAAAACTATTCCCTAGCTCAATGGAGATTGGGAGAAATGCTGTTCAAAGGCGATTACGTCTTAAAAGATAAGGAAAAAGGTTTAACTCTCATTCGCGCTTCGGCTGAACAAGGCCATGCCCCTGCTCAAGAGTTTTTAGGCAAGTTGCATTTAGACGCCAATAATAGGAAGTCCGCCGTCACCTGGTTGACTAAAGCAGCCGATCAAAAGGAGCCGATTGCCGCTCTCGAGTTAGCCAAGATTGTGGAAGCGGAGGGCGAGATTGAGAATGCGAAAAAGTATTATCACGTCGCGATAGCAAGGGGCTATGTTGAAGCGAGTTGTCGTTTGGGGGTTTTGCAATTGCGTGGAGGCGAAGTGGAGTTGGGCCTAACAACTTTAGAAGGAGCCGCTTCTAGAAATCATCCTCAAGCATGTCTAGCACTTGCCGAATATCTATTAAGTCAAAAAAATGCCTCCTATGACGATTCTATGAGGGGATTAGATTTTTTAGATAAAGCAATTGAGTTCGGCAGTATCCCCGCTTTAAATTTGAAGGGGATGCTGGCCCTTAATGGGTTTAAATGGGGTGAAAAAATCGACGTACCAAGTAATCGCGAAATTGCCTTGGCTTGTTTCAAAAAAGCCGCTGAAAAAGAGGATGGCAATGGAGAGTTCAACATGGGCTTGATGACTCTTTGGGGATTCAATGGCAAGAAGGATGAAAGGGCCGCGCTGGATTGGTTTAAGAAGGCTTTATCACATGGGTATGAGCCAGCGCGAGCCAAAATCGATGAGTTGACTAAGCAAATTGCCCATGTCGTACTCGATGTGGATGCCGATTTTGATGCCGTCCTTGTTCAAAAGAAGGAGTAAAGACCCATGCTCAGAGAAGTTGGCGACGCAAACCCCCTGTTGTCCATACTGGAAGAAAAGCGCGATTTTACTCCCTGTGTTGATGCCCTATTGAGTTGGGGTTTTCCAGATATCCCCTCTCGCGAGGAGTTAACGCAAATCCATGCACGCTTAGCTGTGCGCGAATACACATCCTATGACCTCGATGAGCTTTTAAATGACTATAAAACGCGTCCTGCCCTGGCAAAAATGCTCTTAATGGTTTACTTTGCCGGAAGCGGGATCCTGTTTAAGCGCATCCCAAAGCCAAATTACAGTTCAGCTGGCACTCTTTTGGGGGACTTCGAAAATTTCTTGGACGCTTATCGCAATTATCGCAAACGCGAGGATGAATTTCTGGCGTGTACCAGCATGGAACTGGACGAAATCAAAAGGGATTTAGATGAGCGCGTGACTTCCATTGCCAAGCAGTGGACAACCCGCCTAGGACTTGAAAATGCCAATTGGCTCTCCCTGCCCAATCCTACACTCGTTACACTATTTAAACCTTTTGCAGAAAAGCGGGCGCAAGAAACGCTTTTTTTGAGTTTGGTTCATTGGAATGGTAAAGAATATGAAGCGGCTATGGATCTCGCGCTTTGGGCTGCAGAGCAGGGCCTCGTGAGTGCCATGTGTGAATATGGGGGCATGCGTTTAAACACAGAGCTTCCACAAAATCAAGACAAAAAAATTCATGCGAGTGGCGATCGCTGGATTAAGCTAGCGGTCACCTGCGGAGATCCTGTTGCTATCTTACGTTTGGGAATAAAGATTTATAAGGAAGGAAAGAAGAGCGATGCCCTTAACTGGATATTTTGTTCTGCCCAAAAAGGCAATCGCATCGCCCAATTTCATGTATACGAACTTCTAACAGAGGAGAAAGAGGAAAAAGAGGCAATCGAATGGCTGCGCAAATCCGCTGAACAAGGATTACTTATGGGCCTAAGGGAATTGGGTAAGAGGATGTTTCAAGGCAAAGGGATCCCGAAAGATCAAGAGAGGGGTTTAAAATTCCTTCGTGGAGCTGCCGAACAAGGTGATGCAGACGCCCAGTCATTTTTAGGAAGATTGTACTTGACTGCGGGAAATAAAGAGTTGGCAGAGGTCTGGTTTACTAAAGGAGCTGCCCAGAAGGATATTATAAGTGCTTTGGAGTTAGGTGGGATTGTTGAAGAGCGAGGAGAGGTTGAGAATGCAAAAAAATATTATCAAATCGCTGCAACAGAAGGGAATTACGAAGCTTCTCGTCGTTTAGGAGTGATTCAATTGCGTGAAGGAGAAGAGGAGCTGGGTTTAAAAAATTTAGAAAATGCTGGCTCTAAGGGTAATATGCAAGCCTATGTGGATTTTGCCGATTATGTTTTTAGAAAAAAAACAACAGACAATAGAACCATAAAAAAGGCTTGTGAGTATTTGAAAAAAGCTGCAGACCGAGATAATGTTGCTTCCTTTAATTTATCGGGAACAGTTGCCTTAAACGGGGGTGAGTGGGGGAATAATAAAGAATCCACTCTATTGAGCAATCCTGAACTTGCCTTGTACTATTTCAAATTGGCGGCAGATAAAGCAGATGGAAATGGGGAGCACAACATGGGGTTGATGACTCTTTGGGGATTCAATGGCAAGAAGGATGAAAGGGCCGCGCTGGATTGGTTTAAGAAGGCTTTATCACATGGGTATGAGCCGGCGCGCGTCGAAATCGATAAGCTGCTACAGCAATATCCCCATCTCCAACACCCTGTCGATGAAAATTTTGACGCTGTCCTCATTCCCAACCAGGAGTAGTAGATGCACATGCTGAGAGAAGTTGGCGACGCAAATCCTCTAGTGTCCTTACTGGAAGAAAAGCGCGATTTTACTCCCCGCGTCGATGCCTTACTGAGTTGGGACTTTCCCGACATGCCTTCTCGCGAGGACTTAACGCAAATTCATGCACGCCTCGCTGAGCGCGAATATACATGCTGCGACCTCGACGAACTATTAATCGACTATAAGACGCGTCCTGCAATGGCAAAAACCCTCTTAATGGTTTACTTTGCGGGTACTGGCATCCTGTTTAAGCGCATCCCAAAGCCAAACTATGATTCTACGGATGTTCTTCTGCTAGAATTTGAAAACTTCTTGGAAGCTTATCGCAATTATCGCAAGCGCGAGGACGAATTTTTAGCGTGTACCTCCATCGAGCTGGACGAAATCAAGAGGGATTTAGATGAACGCGTGATTTCCATTGCCAAACGGTGGACAACCCGCCTAGGTCTCGAAAATGCCAATTGGCTTTCCATGCCCAATCCTACAATTGTCACCCTGCTCGAACCTTTTGGAAAAAAGCGGGTCCAAGAAACTCTTCTTTTGGGTCTGAATTATTGGAAAAATCGCGAGTATGAGATGGCCTTGGATTTTTTGGGTTGTGCTGCCATGCAGGGCCTGGTGGGTGCAATGAGCGAATTTGGAAGACGTTGCAAAAGTGTCCAGTTACCTCCAAATCTTCAGCAAAAACAAGAAATTGCGGATCGTTGGATTGTGAAGGCAGCCGCTCGAGGCGATGCTGATGCGCATGGATTTTTGGCTAAAAAATGTAAAGATGCTGGCGATAAAGAAGGAGAAATCAATTGGTATCTATGTGCTGCAGAACAGGGTCACAGAGTCGCGCAATCCAATGTGGGAGAACTTTTATGTGCCAGAAATGAGAAAAATGTGGGAAGGGCTTGGATTCGAAAATCTGCCGAACAAAACGACGCTTATGGTCAGTTGTCGTTGGGTGAAATGATGTTTGAAGGAGTTGAGGTTCCAAAAGACCAAGCAGGGGGTTTAAGATTAATTCGCGCTTCTGCCGAGCAAGGTTGTGCGCCTGCTCAAGCATACTTAGGAAAATTGTACGTAAAAGCTGGAAATATAGAGTCGGCAGTCGCCTGGTTGACTAAAGCAGCCGAACAGAAGAATCCTTTAGGTGCCCTTGAGTTAGGCAAGATTGTAGAAGCGCGGGGAGAACTTGAGAATGCAAAAAAATATTATCAAATTGCTTTGGAAAAATGTCCAGAAGCAGGTTGTCGTTTAGGGCTAATTCAATTGCGCTCTGGAGAAGAAGAGCTAGGATTAAAGAACCTAGAAGAAGCTGGTTCTAAAGGTTATTTGCAAGCCTATGTGGAGTTTGCCGATTATATTTTCACGAAGAATACATCAGATGATGATGCCATTTCAAAAGCATGTAAATACTTACACTTAGCGGTACAAAAGGGCAATGTAGCAGCTTGTAATTTATCTGGAAAAATTGCTTTTGAAGGAAGGACAAAGATAGTAAGAAATCTGCAACGAGCCAGAGAATATTTCACATATGCCGCTGATTGTGGAGATGGAAATGGGGAATTCAATCTGGGGTGTATGGTCCTTTATGGATTTGATGGGCCGATGGATGAAAGAAAAGCGCTGAATTGGTTTAAGAAGGCTTTAGCACATAAATATGAGCCCGCCCAAGCCGAAATCGATAAGCTACTACAGAAATTTCCCCAACTCAAACATGATGTCGATGGCGATTTCGACGCTGTCGTTTTGAAACTTTAAACCAAGCCGAAAGTCAAAGAGCCTCCAAAGTAACCCGTCAGGGTCACACTGACTAAGAGGAGAATGAGGCTACAGATATAGACGGTGGGCTTGTATTGTCTGATGAAGGCCGTGACAATGGCCAAGGACATCGTGAAAAATCCCAACAGGCGATGCCATTCAAAGAAAGAGACATTCGCTCCTTCATACTCTGCCCCATAGGAAAAGGCTAGTCCCGTTAAGACGGTGGGAATAGCGAAGAGGGCTGCCGCAATGATCATGAAACGGGCCGCGTCGTCGAATAGGGGATTGCGGGTGTAACGCCAAAGAATTTCAGACACGACCGCCATGACGATCAGCGCAATGGGAAAATGGAGCAAGATGGGATGCAAAATTCCTAAGAAATGGCTGAGATCTGCCAAAGAAAAGTGCTTGTGCCCCTCATGCCCTAAAATAATGCTGCTGATCATGCCTTTTCTTTATGCTTGTCTCCACTTTTGAGCAAGAATATAATAAAAGTATGACCTGTTGTCAGCATAACGAGAAAAAAGTGCAAGGGCCCATCACCAAGGGCAGCGAATACACCTGTCCCATGCATCCTGAAATTCGGCAGGATCATCCGGGACACTGCCCCATCTGCGGCATGTCGCTGGAGCCTACACAGCCACTCGAAAAAGAAGAAAATGGCGAATATAAAGCCATGCTGCTGCGCTTTTGGATCGGGGTAGTTCTTGCGGTGCCAGTTCTGATTTTAGGCATGGCGGGTAAATGGCCTTGGGTGCAGTTTTTACTCGCCACCCCCGTCGTCCTGTGGTGTGGGTGGCCTTTCTTTGTGCGCGCTTGGTCAGCCCTCCTTAATAAATCCTTAAACATGTTTTCCCTCATCGCCCTAGGCGTGGGAACCGCCTATATATATAGTGCAATTGCCGTGCTTTTCCCTGGGATATTCCCTGAGTCTTTCAAAGAGCATGGGGAACTTTTTGTCTATTTTGAGGCAGCCGCAGTCATCACCGTATTGGTGCTTTTGGGGCAGGTGCTAGAACTCAAAGCCCACACGCGCACGAATTTGGCGATCAAGGCGCTGCTCGGACATGCCGCTAAAATGGCCCACAAGGTCGTCAATGGGCAAGAAAGCGATATTCCCGTTGAGGAAGTGCAGGTGGGGGATATTTTGCGGGTCAAACCGGGTGAAAAAATCCCTGTAGATGGAGAGGTTGCGGAGGGGACGAGTTTTGTCGACGAAGCGATGGTCACAGGAGAATCCTTGCCGGTAGAAAAGAGACCCCACGATGCTGTGATAGGGGGGACGATCAATCAAACGGGCAGCTTCACCCTAACAGCAAAACGCGTGGGGAATGAAACTCTGCTGGCGCGCATCGTCCAGATGGTCTCTGAAGCGCAGCGCACGCGTGCCCCCATTCAAAATCTCGCCGACACGGTGGCGAGCTATTTTGTGCCGGCTGTCCTATTCATTGCCCTCCTGACCTTTTTAGCCTGGACCTGGTGGGGTCCTGAGCCTCATTTTGTGTATGCTTTGGTCAACGCTGTCGCCGTATTGATCATCGCTTGCCCTTGTGCGCTTGGTTTAGCGACCCCGATGTCCATCATGGTGGGCGTCGGCAAAGGGGCTGAGATGGGTGTGTTGATCAAAAATGCGGAAGCGCTGGAAAAGCTCGAGAAGGTTAAGACCCTTCTCATGGATAAGACGGGCACTTTGACCGAAGGAAAACCGGCCATCGTGCAAGTTGTAGGGCCAAAAGAAGAACTGGTGCGCCTCGCCGCAGCCGTAGAAAGCCAGAGCGAACACCCTTTGGGCCAAGCCATCGTTAAAGGCGCGCAGCAGGCGTTGCCACCTGTCGAGCAGTTTAATTCGATTACAGGCGGGGGTGTGACGGGGATAGTGGAAGGCAAGCGCGTATTGGTCGGTCAAGCCAAGCTAATGGAAGAGCAACATGTCAGCGGTTTAGAAGCCTTCGCCTCCCAAGCAAAAGAGGCACAAGAGAATGGACAAACGGTCATGTTTGTCGCTATCGATGGTGCTGTCAAGGGCTTCATCGCCGTTGCCGATCCCATCAAAACCTCCACTCCACAAGCCATCGAGGAGCTGCATCAGCTAGGGATTAAAGTCGCCATGGTGACAGGCGATAATGCGCTCACAGCCAATGCCGTGGCTCGCAAACTCCACATCGACAAGGTCTATGCAGGCGTAAAACCGCAAGATAAGTATCTTATTGTTAAACAGTTAAGTTCTGAAGGTCCTGTCGCCATGGCCGGGGATGGCATCAACGACGCACCCGCCCTCGCCGCAGCGGACGTGGGGATCGCCATGGGGACTGGAACAGATGTCGCCATGGAAAGCGCAGGGGCGACCCTCGTCAAAGGAGATCTCCTGGGCATCGTGCGGGCCATAAAGTTAAGTCGCGCGACCATGCGCAACATTCGACAAAATCTATTCTTTGCTTTCGTCTATAATACAATCGGCATTCCCCTCGCAGCCATTGGATTGCTTAACCCGATGGTCGCAAGCGCTGCGATGTCTTTTAGCTCGGTTTCCGTCATCCTAAATGCCTTGAGATTGGGCTCAAAAAGTCCCTCTTGGACTAAATAAAGCGAAGTTGTAACATACTTTGAATGCAACCCACATCCCTATTTTCACAGCTCAATCCCGCCCAGCTTGAAGCCGTGCAAACGATCACAGGCCCTCTGCTTGTCATCGCTGGAGCCGGCTCTGGCAAGACGCGCGTGGTGACTTTGCGCATCATCAATTTGATCATGCAAGGCATTTCGCCCTCGAGCATCCTAGGGCTTACATTTACCAACAAAGCCGCTGAGGAGATGAAGGAGAGGGTACGCAGCCTGACGCAACACAACCTATTGATCTGCACCTTCCATAGTTTGGGTGCGCGCATCTTGCGCGAGTCGATCGAAGCCTTAGGCTATCAGCGCTCCTTTAACATCTACGATGAAGAAGATGTCGACAAGGTGATTAAGACCTGCATGCTGGATGTGGGCGTAGCCGGTGCCCAAGCTGAGCCCAAAACCTACCGTCAGATGATCTCGAAGGCTAAAAACCAGCTCCAATCGCCGGAAAATAGCCATGATCCCTTCTTCGCTAAGATCTTCGCTTGCTACACGGAAAAGATGAAGGAATACAATGCTCTGGATTTCGACGATCTGCTTTTCTTGCCCGTGCGCCTGTTTAGGGAACATCCCGACATCCTTGCCCACTACCAAAACCGCTGGCAGTTTTTTTTGATCGATGAATACCAAGACACCAACCCCGCGCAGTATGATCTCGTCCAGCATCTCGTTGCACGCGAGCGCAATCTGTGCGTCGTTGGCGACCCCGATCAATCCATTTATTCCTGGCGCGGAGCCGACATTCGCAACATCCTGAACTTTGAAAAAGACTATCCTGGTGCTAAGGTGGTGCGCTTAGAGCAAAATTACCGCAGCCGCACCAACATCCTAGAAGCGGCCAACGCGATCATCAATAAAAATAAAGGCCGCTATGAAAAGCACCTCTGGAGTGATCGTGGAGCTGGTGAAAGGCTCAAACACTATGCTGCGGATACCGAAAAGGGGGAAGCTGCGTTCATCGCCGAGAGGATTCGCCACCATCGCGATAATGACCAGATCCCCTTAAATGAAATGGTCATCTTTTATCGCACCAATGCCCAGTCGCGGGCTTTTGAAGATTGCCTCCTCCAGCATCGCATCCCCTTTGTCATCGTGGGTGGCATCTCTTTCTATCAGCGGCGCGAGATCAAGGATATCCTCGCTTACCTGCGCATGGTGCAGTCTGGCAACGATTTTGTCTCTTTTCTGCGCACGATTCACATCCCTAAGCGTGGGTTTGGCGAAACCACGATCGAGCGCATGCGCCAAGCCGCCACTCAAAGCAATCTTTCCATCTTCTCTTATTGCGAAGCCTTGGCAGACGAAGCGCATGTCTCTGTTGGGGTCAAGCTGAATGCCAAGCAGAAAGAGGGCTTGCGCCAATATGTCGCCATCATCAGAACTTTAAAAGAGATCCAGTCGACTTGTTCCTTAGCCAAACTGGTGGAAAAGGCGATTGTGGAAACCGATTATCTCGAGCATCTCAAAGAAGATCCAGAATCTGCAGAGGATCGCAAAGAAAACCTGGATTCTTTGATCGCCAAGGCGATTGAATGGGAGATGGCGCGTGAGACACCCCATCTCTCTGATTTCTTAGAAGAGCTCTCCCTGCGCTCAAGCTTGGATGAAGCCGACCCAAACAAAGAGCATGTCCACCTGATGACGATCCACAATGGAAAAGGGTTGGAGTTTGCGATCACTTTTCTCGCAGGGCTAGAAGAAGAGCTCTTTCCCCATATCAATGTGCGCAAAGAAAATGAAAAGGATGGCATTGAAGAGGAGCGGCGTCTTTTCTATGTAGGCATGACGCGTGCTAAGGAGGTTTTGTACTTAACCGAGGTGCACACGCGTTTTATTTGGGGACAGCAGCGGTCGCAGCGGACGAGTCGGTTTCTACGCGAGATTCCTTTCGAATATATTGAGAAGATGCGCCGTCCTTACCAGCGTCCCGAACCCTACCGTGTTGCTCCCCGTGTTATCGAAGAAGAGCCCTTCGCCGATGAGCAAGAAACTTCCAAAACCTTCACTCCTGGAGATGCCGTCTTTCACAAAGAATTCGGGACCGGAATCATCCGCGACATTTACGAGGGTTCCCTCGGCTTGACCTACAAAATTCTATTCTCCAACGACAATCGCGAAAAGAGCATTGTCGCCAAGTACGCTAGTTTGATGCGCCTCTAATCAGGCAAAAAAATCCTTTGACACAAAGCAAGCCTCCGCATAAAAAGAATTTAATTTACACGGAATCATGTATGGACGAGAGCAGCGTCTTTAAGGAAGAATCAGGAGAAGAATTTAGCCAACGCTATGATCCTAGCAAAATTTTGCATGGAATTCAGCGCCACTTAGGGATCTTGGGACTGAGCATCCTCATCTGGTCTGGGTTGGGGGCCGTTGCGACCTGGTATTACAGTCACCACTATCTCGCAGAGGCCGTGGTCATCTACCAAGAAGATTTGCCCAAAACACTACCTGGAGGCATTGTCCTCAATAATTTATCCATGGCGACCTCCATGGATTTGATCACGCTTCCCACAAACTTCCAAGCTGTTAAGGCCATTTTAGGCTTAAGCATTACACCCAAAGCTATTGAAGATATGGTGTCGGTGCCCCCGCCCCGCCTTAATTCCAATTTGATCCGCATTACCACCAAAGCAGACAACCCCAGCTTGGCGGTGGATATATCGAATTCTCTAGCCAAAATTGCTGTTAAGAACAGTCAAGATTTTAGCCAACGTCAGCTCCAGGTGGAGTTGGAAAACTTTCGCAATCAATTGGGCAAATCAGCCCTCAAGCTGGCCTCACAGCAAAAAGAGATCCAAGAATTTAAGACCGCCCACCAGTACTTTGAAATGACTGCAGACTATGCGACTTTGTTGACTCAGCTGGCCAAATTGCGCCAAGAGTTACAAACAGCTGACCTGCATTACAATAGCCTTCTCGTTGAATATGAGAACATGAAGTCCTCTGAGAAGATGCTGGCGTCGAATTTTGACACACAAAATAGCTATAATGACCCTTTACAAGTGCGCATCAATGCACTTGAGGCAAACCTGGCCGAAGCGCGCGCCAGATATGCGCCCTCTAACCCCAAGCTGCAAGTTATTCAAGATGAGTTAAATTCTCTTTTAGATAAGGCCAAGCTGCAGTCAGATACAGGTGAACGCGTTTCCCCGGAACTGATCCGCATGGAAGGGAAGGTGCGCGGGGCTCAAAAGATGAAGCAAGATTTGACAGTAGCGGTCGAAAAGCTTGAAAAACAGTTGGAGAGCCTTCCTGCAGAACAAATCTCCTTCTCACAGCTTCTCCAAGCCAGCAAGCTGACCGAAGAGGATGTGGAATTCCTCTCTAAATCGATCGACACGATCCAATTGATGATCAATGTGCCAAAAGGCAGCCTCGAGATGAACCATCTGGCTGAAAAAGCCAAGCCCTTGTCTGAAAGATGGTTTGTGCAGTTATTTCCCTTGCTGGGGTTGCTATTTGGAACGCTTTTTGGCTTGGGGCTAGCCGCTTTGATTGAGATGCGCGACACTAAGCTATGCACGCCTAAGCAAGTGGACCTTGCCTACAATGTCCCTCTCTTTATCCAGATTCCCGAATTTGGACGATTGACCGAGACTAACGCCTCAGACAAACTTTTATATTTCGTGCGCTCGCTTGCAGAACGCATCGACCGTCAAATTCAGGCTCTCTTTCCCAAGAAACAGAATGTGGTGCTCACGTTCACAAGCTCCACTGTGGATGAAGGGAAAAGCACACTTGCCAAGCAGCTGGCTCTTTATTATCAAAGAATCGGCAAACGCGTCTTGCTTCTGGAGATGGATCCAAAACCCATTTCTGGTGCAGAATCATCCAGTGCAACCTCCCTCGAAGCCCTATTTCAAAAGGGCAACGATTGGCAGCAACTTGTGATTCAGGGCAAACCCGACCGAATCAGGGCGTGGAGCAGTGATCCTTACATGAAAGAAGTGATCAAATCTTCTGCCATGGCTCAATTTCTTGAAAAATTGAAGGGAGCCTATGAGATAATCATCATCGATGCCCCAGGTGTTATCGATGAGCATTATGCGGCTAATTTGGCTTCCATGGCAGATATTACCGTCTTTGTCATTAGCTCAAAAGACACCGACAAAGCACTTGTCGACGAGAGTTTGCGGGAATTGACTCAGATGGGCGTCAAACCCAATGGCTTTGCCTTAAACCGCGTGATGCCTATCTTTATCGACGATACAAAGATCAAACAGGAAATGGGCCGCATCAACCGCGAGTTTTGGCGGAGCCTCCAATTTTGGCGCAAAACATGACAGCACGTCTACGCTATTTGTTTTTGTTCTTTGTCTTTGCCCTCATTGCCTCAGAGCTTTTGACAAGCTGTAACCGCATCTACCGCCATTATTGCTGCCCCTCTTTGCGTCGTCCCCAAGTCATGACAGGTGCTGTAGACTGCGTTTTAGACTATAATGTGGGGTTTGAAGAGGGGGCAGAAAAATTCTGCCCTCCTTGTGACTGCGATGGGGAAGATAGAGTCCCCTTGACTTCAGAAGATTTTAACCCTTGGAAGCCGCTGGAAAAGGAACTCTTGCTCTCCATTGGCGATATATTAGACATCGGCATTTTTGGCGATGAAGATACCTTCTATAACGAGGTGGTGATTGCGCCTGACGGTCGACTCTATTATGCCTTCCTAGATGGCGTACCAGCTGAAGGGCGAACAATCGATGAAATCTCTTCCGAGATGGAGAATTTGTTAACAAAATATTTTATCCATCCCATCGTGACGATCACGCCTGTCTTTGCTGCCAACCAATCTTACCGCGTGCTTGGCCGCGTGGGTAAGCCCGGGGTATTCCCTCTGATGGGCCCTCTACATCTGCGTGAGGCAATTGGAGAAGCTGGTGGCTTGCTGCAAGAGGATTTCAACGACCGCAACAACACGAATCAACAGTTAGAAGAGATTGTCGACTTGAAGCATTCCTTCATCGTGCGTGATGGAAGCAAACTCGATGTCGACTTCAAATCGCTGATGCATAATCCCACAAGTCGCGAAGATATTTTCATCAAGCCTGGCGATTATATCTACATTGCTTCGAATGTACCCGAACAGGTCTATGTGCTAGGTGCTGTCAGGGCACCTCAACGTCTGGAGTATTTTAAAGGCATGACGCTCATGGAAGCTATATCGGAGGCTGGCGGCTGGGTTTGGGGTGAACCCTATTCCACAGAAATGAATCGAGTGATGGTAATTCGCGGGCGACTTGAATGCCCCCTTGTGGTGGAAGCAGATGTGACGTTAATTTTGAGAGGAGAGGCCACTAATATAGTATTAGCACCAGGCGATATCGTCTATGTCTTGAACAAAACTATGCGCTTTGGCAGAGCCCTAGTGAGACTCGCCATAAACACCTTTATCCAATCCTTTGCCACAGCTGCTGGAAGTTACTATGCCACTTTTGAATGGTTGAGAATCAGTTTACCAGATGCAGATGTATCGGGAGGCACTGATTAATATGAAAGCTTGGGCTTGGCTCATCTGCTTATGTTTTATTGCACTCACCGCTGAAGAGCCTTGGAAGGAAACTCCTTACGACATTTTGCTCCCCGATCTTCCTTCACAAGGTGTCTACGACCTCTCCAATGACAAAGACATCATCGTGTCTCAGGAAGAGATCGAAAAGGAAGTCTATCAAGAATACATGCGCGAAATCGCTGAACTGACCCCTAAAGAGGGCGATTATCGCCTGCGATTGGGAGATACCCTCAGCATTGCGGTCTATGGCGAAGCTCAGACGCGTTTTGAGACCCAAGTGGGTATGTCAGGGAAGCTCAATTATCTATTTATCAAAAACATCAGTGCGCTTGGAAAAACGATTCCCGAATTGCGCGAGATCCTCACAGAAAAACTCAAAGAGTACTACCGCTATCCTGTCGTGATCATTACGCCGGTCCACTTTGCCGGCGAATCCTATACGGTTATTGGAGAAGTCAACGATCCTGGCAAAAAGACTCTCACGGGCAATACTACGCTTATTTCAGGGCTTTGCGAAGCACGTGGGTTTCGCACGCGCATCTTCCGCGATCAAACGGTCGACCTCATCGATTACAACCACTCTTTTCTAGCCCGGCGTGGAGAGGTAGTTCCCGTGGATTTCGCGAGCTTAATTAAGGGCGGCGACTTAAGCCAAGATGTGCGGCTTGAACCTGGCGATTATATCTATATCGCCCCCAAAGGAACCCTTAAGGTATTCGTCGTTGGAGAAGTTTATCATCCTGTCACAATCAATTTTCTCAATCCAATCACCATTGGAGATGCACTGGCGGAAGGTGGTGGCTTGACTGTGCGCGCCAGCTCACGCGCTTTAGTGATCCGTGGATCTCTTGGGCGTCCGCGCTGGTTCTTAATCGACATCAACCGCATCCTCAAGGGTCTCGCCTGCGATTTTCCTTTGGAAGATGGGGATATCGTCTATGTTCCGCCCATGAAATTTTCTTTGCTCAAAGAGTATATTCAGGGGGGCATTTCCGCCTTCGTCAGTATTGTGGCCAACGTGGCGGGTACCAATGCTTTCTTAGAAGTGACGCCTAAAGCAAAAGGAACGAACGTCGCCTCTCCAGTTCCCGTCATTGGAGCTCCTGTTGTTGCCCCCGTCATCGCTGCTCCCGCCGCCGCCGTCCCCTAAGCGAGTTTTTTTTTTTTAAGTTTGTTTCAATTTTAACAAATTCTTTATAAACAATATAGAAAAGTAGTATAAACTTATTCTTATGATTAGCAGGGATTTTCAAGATTTAAAACAGTTTGATACAATTTTTCCCGAAGCAAAGGGATTGTTTGTCACTTCTAATGAACGCGGGATAAAAAAAACTTGGAGGAAAATCCCCTTACAAATAGGACCCAACAGAGTGCATGTGGGTTGTTCTGGCTGGTACAATTTGGATATCATGGCTTCCAGGGAAACTCCCTATTTAATCTGGCTCGATATCGATGCTTCTGTTCGACAACTGTATGAGGCGACAAGGGAAACAATTATTGAATGCGCCGACAGGCATAAGTTTGCTTCAGAAATTTCAAGAAAGTTAAAAACATTTAAAATGGATATCACTTTCAGACAACGATGGATTTCCATAGAACAGTTTAGAGAGATCGACGAATTAGTTCAAAGAGAAGTGAAAAAAGTAAAAAGTTGGTTGGGAAGCGACGCAAGCTATCAACATGTCAAAACCGCTTTTCTAGAGAATAGAATCGTATTTCTAGGAGCAAATTTTACCGATGTCGAAAAATTTAGCCATATTAGAACGGTGTTGGATTGCAATCATCTCGTTGTGGATACACTTTACATATCGAATGTATTAGATTGGTGTATTGATTCAAGTAAATCAGATCCATCTAACGCATGGAACCTAGTAAAAAGTGTTAATGCATTGGTGAATGAAAGTACCTCTATAATTTACTCAGTTTTAGTGGACTATTTTCGTCAAAATGTTTTAATCAACAAAAAGTTTTGCCTTTATGACCTTACAAAACCATTAAATTATAATGCCTTAAACGCGGCTAAAAACGTCAGTTACTTTATTGAGGAATCAAACTACAAATGTACATGTGGGGATCCTACCCACGATCATGTTCCCTATGAAATCCCCTTCAAAAATTTTAAATTCCTGGGAAAACAGTAGTCAACCTTTGCTTTATTCTAGGCAGAGACGTAAAGCTGCTTTCCAGTCGGAGAGAGCGATTCCAAAATCCTTTTCTACTTTATCATTGTTGAGCACCGAATAGGGTGGGCGCACTACTTTGGAAGGATATTGAGAAGAGGGAATGGACACTAAAGATTTGGGTTGCACAGATTTCATAATTTCAAAAATGGCCTCCGCAAAACCATACCAAGAGGTTTCCCCAGCTGCAGACAGATTGTAGATCCCTATGTGGTCTTTATTTTGGGCTAAGATGAGAGCGGTCGCTTCGGCGATCAAGCGACTCCAGGTAGGAGAACCAAACTGATCACCGACGACCTTGATCTCTTGACCCGCACGCGCTAGCTGCAACATCGTGTTGAGAAAGTTTTTGCCACGCAGTCCATAAACCCAGCTCGTGCGCAAGATCAGATAGCGGCCTCCCATGGCCTGGACAGCCTCTTCGCCGGCCAATTTCGTCTTGCCGTAGAAGTTTAGGGGCAGCGTGGGGTCTTTTTCTTTGTAAGGGGTCTTGGCCTTGCCATCGAAGACATAGTCTGTGGAATAATGCACAAAAAATGCACCGATGTGCTTGGCTTCTTCTGCAAGTATGCCAGGCGCTACGGCGTTGATTTGCATGGCCAGCTCGCGATCCACTTCAGCCTTGTCGACAGCTGTGAAGCCGCTAGCGTTGACAATGAGAGAGGGCCTTAAAGTTCTTACAAAAGCGCGCATCGCATCGGGGCCAGCCAAATCGAAGTCGCGATGCCCGCAGGCGTGGACTGTGCCAAGGGAATCTAATGTCCGTTGGAGTTCCCAGCCGATCTGGCCATCTTTGCCGATGAGCAGGATCTTTTTCATGGAAAATAGGGTAGGTTGGTGAAGGATTTGCCTTCTGCATCTTTTGGAGACAGCAGAGGACGCGTTTTTAACGGCCATTCCACTCCGACGAAGGGGTCATCCCACATGAGGCAGAATTCATCCTTAGCGTCGTAATAATCTGTCGTCTTATAGAGGAAGTCGGCCGTTTCGGATAACACGAGGAAGCCGTGGGCAAATCCAGGAGGCACCCACACCTCTTGATGGACGGCAGCAGAAAGATGCACACCTGTCCATTTGCCAAAAGTGGCAGAGGATTCGCGGAGGTCGACGGCGACATCGTAGACTTCGCCCGTGACGACTCTGACAAGCTTGCCTTGAGGCTTTTTTAGCTGATAGTGCAAGCCACGCAGAACGTGATAGACCGAATGGGAATGGTTGTCCTGGACAAAATCGGTTTTGATGCATGCTGACTTGGAAAAAGTCTTGTGATTGTAACTTTCGAAAAAATAGCCCCGCTCATCGCCAAAGACTTCAGGCTCTAAAATTAAAACGTCTGTGTTCGTGGTTTTGACTTTCATGGACATTCCTCATGCATAATGGGTGGTGATCCACGCGCGATACTCCCCGCTAATCACATTCTCTAACCAAGGAAGATTATCTAAATACCAGTGCACGGTGTTGCGGAGGTTAGCTTCGAAGCTTTCGCGCGGCTTCCAGCCAAGTTCCTTTTTAATTTTGGTGCAATCGAGAGCATAGCGCCGATCGTGCCCCGGACGGTCTTTGACATGTTTGATGAGCTTCACATGGGGACAGTAGGGCGAGTCGGGTTTGATTTCATCGATTAACTGAC
>Ga0206912_1083_pt1 | contig 27827 bp, 26 predicted proteins | sample Alteio_BWOrgHeat_75_FD_152933 | JGI IMG/M metagenome (GOLD analysis project Ga0206912, IMG submission 152933) | Enriched cells from forest soil in Barre Woods Harvard Forest LTER site, Petersham, Massachusetts, United States -... | ecosystem: Environmental > Terrestrial > Soil > Temperate forest >... | reverse complement strand
CTCCGAAGTTCAAGATAAACTACGCGCTCAAGTCGAAGAGATTTTACTAAAAGATTACCATTTTGAGATTCCCCATTCTTTGATTGAAAAGCAGCGCGCCGAGCTTTTAGAATCCCGAGTCAAACAACTTTCCCAAGATGAAGTTCCACCCGAGCAGATGTCAGAGAGAGTCAAAGAGATTCAACAGGGGTTAACGCAGGAACTAGACCGCGCCTACCGACTGTTTTTTATCTCGCGAAAAATTGCCGATGAGAATAATATTCAGGTGTTTGAGCGTGAGCTCTCCAATGAGATGATGCGCCAGCTCATGCTCCCACAAGGACAGGGGATCATTAATGCCTCGATGAGTCCTGAAGAAGCCCGTTCTAAGCTTTTTGTGAACGTCTTATCGCAAAAAGTCTTGGATTTCCTCGCTTCTAAAGCCAATTTAGCTTGACGAGCTGGCTTAAGGGGTTCTATAAATAGGCTAGAAATACTGTAAAAGGATGTGTTATGTCTCGTGAACGCCCCACTCTTTCTTTAACGCCCTATATTATTGAAGATACCGGCCGTGGCGAAAGGTCCATGGACATCTATTCCCGTTTGCTGAAAGACCGGATTATCTTTCTTGGGCAAGATATCACCGATCAGGTAGCCAACGTCGTCGTGGCCCAGCTCCTCTTTTTGCGCACCGAAGATCCCAAGAAAGACATCCACCTCTATATCCATTGCATGGGAGGCTACATTACCTCAGGGTTAGCGATCTATGATGTGATCCGCTGGCTGCCTTGCGATGTGAACACCTATTGCATCGGTCAAGCCTCCTCGATGGGCGCTGTATTACTCGCCTGCGGAACCAAGGGTAAGCGTTTTGCCCTGCCGAATGCGCGCGTGATGATCCATCAACCAGCAGGAGCCCTAGGTGGCACCTCTTCCGACGTAGCTCTCCAAGCTAAGGAAATCCTGGAGCTTAAAGGGAGGATCAACAAAATCATGTCGGAGCACACGGGACAAACAGTTGAGAAAATCCATACGGATTCTGAACGCGATTATTACATGAGCGCACAAGAAGCTAAGGATTATGGGATTATAGATGAAATCGTACAATCGAAGAAAAAATGAGTAAAAACCCTTTTCAGCCTAAAGACTCGATTGCTTGCTCTTTCTGTGGACGCACCGAGGAAGCTGTCGAAAAACTCATCTCTGGACCCAACGTCTACATCTGCGATAAGTGTGTTTCGCTCTGCTCGGGAATTTTGGAAAAAAAGAAACCCACCGGTGCAAGCGGCCCATTCGAACTTAAAGTCTTAAAACCCAAAGAAATAAAAGAGCGTCTAGACGATTATATCATCGGCCAAGAAACAGCCAAGCGCACTATTTCTGTAGCTGTTTACAACCATTACAAACGCATTCAAGCGCTAAAAAAGAACCACGAAGTGGAATTCAGCAAATCCAATGTTCTGCTCTTTGGTCCAACGGGCTCTGGCAAAACATTGATCGCCAAAACGCTTGCCACCGTCCTAGATGTGCCTTTCACCATTGCCGATGCCACGACACTTACGGAAGCAGGTTATGTCGGCGAAGACGTGGAAAATATCATTTTGCGCCTCCTGCAAGCAGCAGACTATGATGTGGCCAAGGCTGAATTGGGAATCGTTTACATCGATGAAATCGACAAGATCAACCGCACCACTTCAAATGTCTCGATCACGCGCGATGTTTCTGGTGAAGGCGTCCAGCAAGCCCTCCTCAAAATCGTCGAAGGCACCATTGCCAACGTTCCTCCAAAGGGTGGAAGAAAGCATCCTAACCAAGAGTATATCAAAGTCAATACGGAGAACATTCTCTTTATCGTCGGAGGCGCCTTCGTCAACCTGGACAAAATCATCGCCAAACGCCTCGGCCGTAGTACCATTGGCTTTACCTCCACTGACCGCGAGGTGGTGGACCCGCAGCAAAAGAGTCAGCTGCTGGGGAAAGTAGAACCAGAGGACTTTATCCAATTTGGCATGATCCCCGAATTTATTGGCCGTTTTCATAGCATCGCCAACTGCAATGAATTAGCGCTCGAGGATCTCGTTTCTATTCTGACAGAGCCCAAAAACTCGATTGTCAAACAGTTCAAGGCCCTATTTGAACTCGAGGGTGTCAAGCTCGATTTTACTCCGGATGCCCTTCAAGCTATTGCGCAAAGAGCCCATGAAGCAGGCACTGGCGCGCGGGCTCTGCGTCTCATCTTGGAAAATTTGATGCGCGAGATGATGTTCGAAGTGCCCTCTGATGATTCCATCTCTGAGATCACTGTGGAGAAGGAGACTGTGCTGGAGAAGAAGGAGCCTGTCATCCGTCGCACGGGTGATAAGATGGATGGGATTGCGACGGGCACCTAAAACCCGTGGAAGAATTTGCGGGCGCGATCCTGTAGGCGCTGGAACTCAAGCGCATCTTCCGCCGGAGTTAGCGGACGGGAGATAAAAGTGCCTCCTAGCACCCCTGAGCACTTACCTTGTGCCGTCTCGCTTTTGGGAAAGAGATAGATATACTCATCGCCCTCCTTCATGAAAATCATGTAATCCATATGACCCGACCCAGCCTTTGCATTGAGCGTGATCAAATGCCCTAGCACAGGCACCATCTTAGTGTCGCCATTCAATTCACGCGCTCCAAGTCCTGTGCAGTTAAAAATGATTGGTTCGGATAGCGAAGAGTAAGTCGTGACTTCTTGTTGTGTGAGGGGAATTCCCAGTCTTTGGACTTCCGCGGTTAGCTGCTTCATGATCGAAGCCGTTTCCATGAAGTAAGTCTCATATTTGACGAAGTCACTATGCACTATCCCGTTTCCAAAATCGAGCGTCACAAGCTGCTTTGGGGGAATTAAGCCTTTGGCTTCTAATTCCTCAATCCCCGCTTCAGTTTTTGAGGTGCAATAAACGGGAATAAACTTTACAGCTTCTTTGCGAATATAGGGATGCTCGCCCCGTTCAATTTGCTGAAAAGTGCGAAAAGTTTCCATACTGATTTGATTGAGATTGGCCTCTTCTTCGGGATTTACATCCATCGAAACTAGGGCAAAGAAACCCCCTGCGTTCCAAGATGCATTTTCGAACTCTTTGGTGGTAATTCCGCAGTTATAACCACGCCTTTTAAGCTCGATAGCCACTGTTAGTCCCATGCAGCCGGCCCCAAGCACCCGAATTGGCTGATTTTGGGGTTTTGTGGCCTCAAAAAGCTGTAAAATGCGATTTACCGAACCGAAAAGCGTCGTCCAGCCCGATCCCCCATGCCCATAACAGTTAAAAATGGCCTTCCCAAAGCGCTCCTCCATCGAAATATTGAACTTCCCTAAGCGCATGGGCCGAGTACATACGATCTGCTCTTCTAGGGCATCGACAGTTAATTGAGGAGGAATTAACTTAATGAGAGTATTAGTCATCATGGATCGAAATGTTAAAATGTAGGGGTTTTTTTGTAAATAATTAAATTTATGATATAATAGTTGTATCTAACCTGAGGTTTACTATGTCTGCTGTAGGCGGTGTAGGCTCTTCTGGTCATCATATTAACACGAGCAATATCGATTTTACTACCCTCCTTTTTAATCCGAATTTGCATGATTCGGTAGGTGCTGCTCCCTTCCTTTTGTCCATTAATGTTGATGGTAGCACTACGAACATTTCAATTACTCCAGGGCATGTCACCATTGGCGAATTTGCAGATGCGGTGGGTTTGTCTCTCAACAATTCTCACCAGCAATTTCGCGCGGGTCAAAGCGCCAGCTTCTTAGCGAATGCCAAAGGCGCTATAAACCAGATTTCAGCAAACTTGGCCTTTCTCTTTACACAACTCCAAGCGGGTAGTCAAATCGGATCTAAAGAAGATTCCTTTATTTCGACAGCAAACCCACAAATCCAAACGATGAAAAATGCCATCGCGACTTTTAACAATGGGGTTACTGGCTCACAGCCCTTTGCAGGCTCCGACCAACAACAAATCAATACTTACAATCAAGCCATTTCCGACTATAACAGTGGCCTAATCACACAGGCGCAATTCAATACAGCTGCCAACAATTACAACACCTACATAGTCGGTCGAAATGCCTCTATTACTTCCCTCCAAGGCACCTACAACGCCGCTGCTTCTACTTACGCAGGCCAAGCGGCTTCAGGCAATGCGACCATTACTTCGATCAACGGTCAAATTACGGCTTTCAATACTAAACAAAGTGGGGGTTCAGGTCTGCCCGCATTTGGGCCTAATATGCCCGCATCCGCTCCCTCTGCAGCTGGAAGTTTGCTACCAAGCGCACAGACCTCTCCCCCACTCACCGTTCCCATACCCAGTTCAGCCCGCTTGACCTTACCTTCTGCTCTGGTGGATCATCTAACCCTCTATAGCCCTGCACCCACCACAACAAATCCCACTCCAAATCAAAAGCAATTTACCTTTAACATGCTCGTCCAAGATTTCATTTATCTTGCTAACACCATTAATCTTTTCAACAAAAACCGCAATCTGCACGAGGATAATACAAACTTTGTCAATTTCGTCGTCACAGGTCCAAAAGCAACCGAAGTCAATGCGTTTATTCAACACATTCCGCAAGTTTTTTTCCAATCTGGAGCAGTTTTGGGTTCTGGCGGCCCTATCGGAGCCTCTTTGACTAATGTCACAGGAAACCCCCTCTTTAGCGGCATCCTCTCTACGGGTGTTTTCAACACTTCTCAATTTGTCCTCCAAACGAATCTGGTCAATCCGCTTGTATCCTCCGTCACTAACTATGGCTTAAACCTACTCACAAATACGGGGCTTATCTCCGCTCTGCCTGGCATGACGACGGTGGGGGCTAGTTATTTAACCGCACCCGGTGGCGAAAATGTCTTTGGCATTGCTTCTGGAGTGGCCATTTCTCAAACGCTCTTGGAGTTAGTAGGCAGTGGCGCAACACAACAAGTCGTGACGCAACTTGTCCAAGAGCAACTACAAGGCACTACGGATCAAGCCACAATCAATCAAGTCGCCGCCACATTGACAGATCAACTAAACTTCTTTCTTCTGGAAACGGCTCTTCTCATCGGCTCTTCGTCTCTAGGGGCCCCAGGCCTTGTGGCCCAAGTCAATGGCAATACGGGAACCGTTCCACAAGCTGCTGTGACAACTCCTCAAAAACCCACCTTGCAACAAGTGCTCAATGACCCTTTGCGCAGCGCCTTTGCCAAAAATCAATTGGCTCTACAGCTAAGCCAGCAGGCAAATATCAGCATCGCACGGGCCCAGGAAATCATCAACGAAGTGATCAATGAAGTTAATTCTGGTGAAATCTCGTCGACAGATGCTTACAAGACGGCACTCCTTGCGGCGCTTGCTAAACACAAGATCAACTCAACGATAGCAAATGTATTGGCAAATAACGCTGTATCTTTAGCTATCGGGGAACAACAAAGTCAACAAATCATCAATGCCAATCTCTTGGATAGGCAAAAAGTGCATGCTCAACTTGTCACCCAATTGACAGCGGAAGGAATTGCCTACAACCAAGCCGAAAGTGATGCGACACAAGCCGTGAATAACTTATTTGACCAAGGGTACGCCTTTAACTCTTATGAATTCGAACAATACTTACAAACGCAACTCACCAATCAGGGTGTCTCTGCTCCGCAAGCTCAAGAGGCCGCTGTGGGTGCAGTGACGGCTTTAAATACACCTGTGGCTGCTCCTCCACTGGAAGTCAATAACCCTACAGCGATTGTTTCGGGCCCCGATCTCCGTCGACACATCTACGATAGAACCTATGAACGCACGGTTGTGACTGTAGGTCCTACTGCTGCCAGAGGTCTCGCTGAATCCGCTGCGACAACCTACGCAGGGGAGAACACCCCTTCTGTTTTGACCGCTGTTGCAGCCCACGCAAATCGCCTCAGAGATAGAGGGATTAGCGATAATTACGTAGCAGATACCTTTCGCAGTTTCCAAGCCCCCAATATCGACCGCTCAAAATTTGTCCAAACAGTCCTTGACCCAGGACAGGCGCTCTATCATAGTGTGAGAACGGGCCTTATGTATAGCGGCCTGTATGAACCCTCCAATTACCAAAAGACAATAGACGTTCAAGTATGAGCTATTCACGCCTCTCCCCTAGCCCTGAATATAAAGAACTCATTAATCTTTACGAAGAAATGCATGCCGATCCAATTGGAGTCTTTGAGGGTGGCAGTTTAGGGCCTCATATCAAAGCTATTCGCAAATTGTTGGCAAGAACGGGGTCTAAAACCCTTTTGGATTACGGAGCCGGCAAAGGGTTTTTTTACGAAAAACAGGAATTTGGATCCGAAAAAAACCAAGATCTTAAAACCTATTGGGGCCTGGAAGAATTAGCTCTTTATGACCCGGCCTACCCCCCTTTTGCGCATTTTCCTGAAAAAAAATTTGACGCGGTCATCTGTATTGATGTTTTGGAACATTGTCCTGAAAGCGATCTTTCCTGGATTATGGACGAAATTTTCTCCCATGCCTCAAAGTGCGTTTATTTGGCCATTGCTTGCCATAAAGCCCTTAAATTATTGCCAAACCGACGCAATTGCCATATCACCATTAAACCGCCCGAATGGTGGAAGCTTTTAATCGAGCCCAAAGCAGCCAAATATCAGCTAGAATGCGTTGTAAATTATGCTTGTGCGACGGAAAAAATTGAAAATTAACAAAAAATATTATATAATAAAAATAGAAAGCATAGGGCTTTCAAAATTTGTATATCCCACTGGTGGATCTTAACTTGAGTAGACGGAAAAGATCCTAAGGAGAAACTATATGAGTGGTTCTGTCAACAAAGTCAATGCAGTCAACCAGGCGGAACTCAATGCGCATACAGAACAAGCACTTGTCGAATTAGTTTACATAAGAACCGCCAACGATATGTTAGGTGGTGCTTTAGGAAGCTTAGATAGTGCCTTGGCGACAACAAATAGCATTTTAAACCTGTTAGCTGCTCTGCAAAATTTAAAAAATGCCATTAATATTAAAAGTAATAGTGCATTTGCATTTAACTATTTAACCGGTCGTTTACCGGGTGGAGTTGGGATTGGTGGTAAAGGAGCTTCAGTCGCGGGTACTGGTCCTAGCGTTTTGCCTACGCGCCATACTCTGGGGTCTAGAATTACGGCTAACTTAGGGATTACCAATTTTGCGTTAAACGTCACTAACTATCAACAAACTTATAAGTATGCTGCTAGTACCTTCTTTGGCCGAGCACTTAACCCCTTTTTCGTATTTTCGAGCGCAAATGACCCCGGTTTTGCTACCTTTTCCCAACAGCTTACCTCCCTCAAAACGGCTTTAAGCAAGGAATTGCAGGTCTTGACAAAGCAAACACCGGCTTCCCAACGCAATAATCCCGATTCATTGTTAGGGGCCTTGAGCAAGGTCATCCAGGATTTGCCGACCAATACGAAGGATTTTGGATCCGTCGAAAAATGGGTCGTGGATAATTATGGTTCCCATGGAAGTACAACTGCCGGAAGTGCGGGTGCTCTGGAAAATGACCTGACTTTTGCCATTACCGCTGCCCAACACTTAAATGATTCGCAAAAAGAAAAAGTGCGTCGATTCCTGTTTATTTTCCAAGAATATTACCAATCCGCTTCTGCTGTGATCACGGGAATTAACCAAGCTGTCCAAATGATGGCTCAAAAAATCTCTCAATAACTGAGCCTTTTGCAAAAGGCTCAACTGCTATTTTGGGGTCTCCTAGGCCGGTTTTTCCCCGGCCTAAAGAGACTCTAAATATTTTCCTTAGCAAATTAATAAATAAATAGTATAATAAAACTGTAGGTTTTTGATGATTTTTATCATTAACCTAACAAATTTAGTAAGGAGAATAATTTTATGACATCATCATCTAATTTACCCGCAGTTCCTCCTACGGTTGCAGAAAAAAAAGCCGGCTATATCGATGAAACTGAACTGCATCCAGGCTTGTATGGTAGACCCCTGGAACTTAACCGCATTTTCTCTCTACTTGTGCTATTGATCGATACGTTGCAAAGAACAGCCGCTTCCCAAGCCCAGCGTTTGAACTTTTTATCCGCTTGGCAAAAGGCTTATACCGATGAATTGAACGACATCCACCCATTCCTAGGGGGCACAAGTGATGGTTCGCAATTAACTCAAGTGGGAGTCCCACAACCCCAACACTTGGACCTCTCTTTAGGGTTTGGATCCTCGCAATCGGCCACCTTAGCCCGCCAGGACATGGACAACCTTAACACCAACATCACTCAACAGATCCAAGGGAACAGCCAAGTTGTTGCTGACGATGCTAAAGCCTTGCAAACCAGCGTGAACCAATCCAACGACGCCGTTCAAGCGCAGTCTGATATGGCCACATCGATTTTGCAAACACTCAGCACCATTTTGACAGCGATTTACTCAACGACTGGATAATAGAGCTTTTTGCAAAAGGCTCAATCGGCACGTATTTTGCATTCCAGCAGGGATGGAGGATTTAAAGTATGAAGAGCGAACAGTTTCAGATCAAAAAAGCGACCGAAGAAGTGGGCACTGCGATCAAAACTGAGAAATCCAAGGAAATTCACGAAGCTGCTGACAAGGTGGTGAAGCAAGGCATGATGCCGCGCGATGCGATGGGTTTAAGCGATGCCATGGTGGAAGGGATCTACGGTCAGGCCTATCGACTTTACAACACGGGCAAATACAAAGATGCCAGCCAGCTCTTTCGCTTGTTAATCATGCTCAATTCCACGGAATCGAAGTATGCCATGGGCTTGGCCGCTTGTTTTCACATGCTTAAAGAGTATAAGAATGCGGTATCGACCTATTCCATTTGTGGCGTGATCGATCCTGAAAATCCCATCCCCCATTTTCATGCTTCTGATTGTTATACCCACATGGAAGACCCTGTGTCGGCTTTAATTGCGCTCGAAATGGCTGTCAAACGAGCGGGCGATAAACCCGAATACCAAACGCTGAAGGACCGCGCTCTTTTAAGCATCGATGCGCTTAAACAAGAAATTGAGAAAAAAGTATAGGAGTCATCCATGGAGGGAATACGCAAGCTGATCCATGAATCCATACAACAATTTGATCTAAAAATCCCTGACGAAGACAAAGGCAAATTTGAAGAGATCATGAACAAGATCTTTATCGAAAGACAAAAACCGCGCGATGTTTTGGGATTTAGCGAAGAGATGATGGAACACCTCTATCAGTACGGCTACCGCCTCTATGACAATGGCAATTATAAGAAGGCGGCCAATGTCTTCTTGGGTTTAACGGTCTATGATCCCTATGAAGCACGCTTTGCCATGGCCTTAGGAGCCTCCTCCCACCGCATAAAAAATTTCCGCGATGCGACAAAGTATTATCTGCGTGCAGGCATGCTGGACCCTAAGGATCCCCTTCCCTTCTACTACATGTACGACTGCTATAGCCAAGCGGGTTCATTAAGCGATGCGGAAATTTGTCTCGAAGTGGTGATACGCCGCTGTGGCAAGGTGCCACTCTTTGCGAAAATTAAGGAACGCAGCCTGTTGCTACTCGATTCACTTAAAAAAGAAATAGAAAGATTAAAGAAAGAGGGTCTCGTCGAAGAAATCCCTCTGAACCTAGCTGAAGAGGATATGGGCCTTCCTCCCGCCTTCCAAAAAGCCTTAGAGGAACAACTGAAAAAACAAGAAAGTGCCCTGAAGCAGGAATTAAAAGAGGAGTCTAAAAAATAATGAGTATTCCAAGCACTGGCATCTCATCTAACATTGGCGGCCCTCAACAGCCTTTGCCAATGGAAATTGAGGCTTCAGCTTGGGCGCAAACCAATCGGGCAGCCTTAGGAATTGTCCCTGACTCACTCCAAGTGCCCTTCTCACAGCTTGGCGGCAATGTATGGAAATATTCCTCTGATTCAAGTCGCCCCAGTTTAAAACCCTCCGGGACCTTAAGAACCTCGGCTGGAGAAGACGCTCCCGTCGATGACTCTTGGAAATCGCATTTTTCGGCGCTCGTGGACAAGCTGCCTCTCCAGGTCAAAGCGGGTCTTCTTAACGATATGTCAAAACCCTTTGAGATGCGCGACCCTGACTATCACATCTTTGAAAACGTGCTGACGCTCACTGCACGAGGCTTAGCAGGTCTCGATGAAATGCAAAAGCCGATGGCAAAAGAAAGCGCCAAAATGGACCGCACCAAACAGAACCTTGGCGTCCATGGAAGAGCCCTGCATGGAACCCTTTCACAAAGTAGCAATGTTTTAGGAGGCATGCAAAACTTTTTAAATAAGGTAGGCCCTAACTTTGCTGCCCATGATATGCTGAGAGGCTTTGCTGAGCAAGGCGCCGATCTTCAAGAGGAACTCAACGGCTTGCTTACGTCCCTTCAGGATGGCGAGACTCCATCGCAGGAAATAGTCAATAATCTTGCCAACCGCGCCGCTACGCTGAGCAATGATTTTGCCAAACTAGACAGGGGCAAAGAGGGACAGATCATGAGTCCAATGTTGCAGACGATGGCGGCTGTTGCTCAAGCTCTTTCCTTAACGCCGACGGCACCAAGCTTATTTTTTGGGCTTAAGATGGCCTCTACGGGCTTATTTAAAAATGATAGTGCCTCGGGTTTACTGGGATCCGATTTACAAACCATTTTAAAAGCGTTGACCGGCGGCCTGATGGCCACATTGATGCAAAACGCCGGCAGTGCCAAGCAGCTCATGATGCTCATGATGTTTTTAGCCACGATGGCAGGTGCTGGCACGCTGGGGGCCTTATTAGAGGAATTTGGCATTGGAAATTTCCCCTGTCACAAAAAGGGCGAACAACGCGCAGGGCGCAAGTACACCTTTCAACTCGTGACGCAGATGTTGGCGAGCTCTGGCTTACTTCAGACAATCGGCAAGATCATTGGCGATGCCTGTGCAGCTAATGAGAAATCCCAAGCTGTCCTAGGGCATGCAACGGAGCTCTTAGGTTTACTTTCAATGACGATGACTGGTGCAGAGAATGACGAAGAGGTCGTCTCCACAATGGAAGGGTTAAAAGAGACTTTTCGAGAAGACATCCTTAAGATCGAAGCCTTTGTCCGCAGCTCCATTGCCAGTGGAAGCGTCGACAGTGCAATGGGAAAGGGATTGGATATCGCTTTGATTCAAGCCAAGACGGCGATTGAGAAAGAGGATTATGAAGGCTTTTTTGCCGCTTGTAGTTATGGATTAAGTTTAGTAGGTAGCTCCCAGGACCAAATAGGGAAGGAACTGGAAGAAATTCATGATTTAGCAAAACTGTTTAAGCAGGGCTGTGTGTCGGAAACCCAAGACCCAAACAAATCGCTTACCGGCATCATCATGGCAGCTTAAGGGAAGGAGGACGTTATGTCAGAAATTAGCAATCGCTCGCATGATAATAAATCTCACGATGATCATGCTGGTGCTCAAAATTGGGAAGGACACCTTGTCCCAGGTCAAGCATTGCCCAACGTCCCCAATTTTGGCGGAGTCAATAAAGCCATGTCGAAAAAACTGCATCAAGAAGCCACTAACCCTACTAAGGACACGACGGCTACGAGCAGTATCACCGATGCTAACAGAGAAGAAGATGCCAAAGCGGCGGGTATGCACCGCGCGACTTTAAGCCCCACTCAATACGACCGCGCCACACCAGGAGACCCCCAGATAGCAGGGACAAAGGGATTTATGGTCAGCATGCCCCCTGCAGGTGCAACTGGAACAGGGAATCCATTTTTCAATGGCAACCCCATGGCGGCTTTTTTTAGAGCCACATTCAACATCATCCAACTAGAGAAATTCATCACACAAGTGGCCACGAAGCTGGCGACAAGCGAAATCAACTTAATCCAAGAAACCGCTAAGGCAGAAGCTGGGGCCATCATGCAAGCGGGACAAGCAGAATATAATGCAGAAATGAAACAAGCGTGGATTTCTGGCATTACAGCGGGTATCGCCTTCGCCAGTGTAGGGGTAACAGGGGGGATGTTCCTGAAATCCAAGATGGCACAAGGTTTAGTGAAGAAAGAAACGGAAAAGGCTGTCACCCAAGCCGAATCGGACGTCAATAAAGTAGAAACTACTATGAATGACACTCTCGGCACCGTCAGAGCGAGAAACTTGCGCATCCAACAACTGCAGAATGCAGGCAAGCCTGCGACTCAGGTGGAGCAACATGCGCAGGAAGAACTCGAAGTAAGCCTTGATGAGGGTCAACAAGCAGCTAACCGAGCAAGCCAAACTCGTGTGACAACGAGAATTCAGGCGGAGCAAGAACAAAGCATGGTGGAAAAGGATGCGCGTTTCAAGTCTTTAGGAGAAAAGCCTTTAGTGCCTCCGAAGGCACCCGATAAACAAGCCGCAAAATATTATGATTCACAAGGAAAGTTTAAACAGGATGAGTTTGATAAAGATACCCACCAATACGAGCTTGATAAACATCAATATAATCATGAACGCTCACAATGGATTTCCCAACAAAAGAAATATCAAGAATTGTTTGGACCAACTACTAATCGCAAAAATCCAGATGCTATGAAGCCAGAGGAAAGAGATGCGGAAATAGCGGAGCATCAGGCAGCCCTTCCAGCCGAAAAACAATCCTTCTTAAACCAGCAAAAACGCTATGACAAGTATAACACCAACTATGTTCAATTGCGCAACAACCACGAAATGCAAAAGGCGAGAGACCCGGTTGAACTGGGCTCTATGATGCACAATGACCCTCTCTACATGATGTGGCAAACAGCAGCTGGCCCACAAGGGCTATTTTCATCTGCCTTGCAAGCGGCTGGACATGTCTATGCCGCCATCGGAGCGCAACAAAAAGCTTACTGGAACTCCTACCAAAAGTACCTCGAAATGGACCTCCAGATAGATTATAAGGGGTTGGATGTGGATATGGAGATGCGCAGTTCGGCGCAAAAAACGGTCGACGAAGTCTGCCAAACCCTTAAACAACAATCTGACTCTGAATTGAACATGCGCATGGCAGCTTAAATAGGCATAAAAAATGCATAGGAAACCGCTATGTTAGACAATTACATTCAAAGAATGATCAAGGAGCTCGAAATCGAGGGCTCCTTGGCTACCCAAGTGCCAGGTGTCTTCCGCTTTCCGCTGGAAGAGGATCTTGTGATTACCATTACGGACAAACCCCCCGGTTTTAATTTAGCCTGCAATTTAAACCCCGTGCCCAAAACGAAGGAAGAGGAGTTTTACACAAGGTGCCTCCTCGGCAATTTGTTTTACCAAGGCACTAAGGGTTCTATTCTTGGCATTAGCGACGACGGCCATATGCTGACGCTCACCCAAGCCGTCGATTACCATGCCGAATACAATGAATTTCGCGATATTTTAGAAGATTTTTGCAATTCGGTCGACTACTGGCGAGCCGAAGCAATGCGTTACGCTGCTTAAATTACACATTTAATTATATAAATCGTATAGTATAATAGTGAGGATATGGCTGCAAAACTGGTAGCCGAAGAAGGGCATCTTAAGGGACTGGTCCTGACATTCGATGATGGAAATGAATGGATTGTCGGTCGTGATCCCGATGTCAGCCAGAAGGTCGTTGAAGACCCTTCGGTGTCGCGCCGCCATGTGCTCTTCAGGGCGACCCTTAAGGGAATTGAAGCAGAAAACTTGAGCACGACGAATCCCGTCGCGATCAATGGACAAGAGCTAGCAACAAAACGCCTCATGCAGCCTGGGGATGAAGTGAGGATCGGCACAGGAATCTATCGATTCTACGCCGACGAGAGAAAAACAAAAGAAGAGGGTTCAATGGAACCAAGAGAAGATACAAATTTTGATGAAAAAGCACCCGCTGGTAAAGACGCCTTAGCGGAAATTAACTTTGAAGTCGTTGAAACGGGCAGGTGGCTTCTCAAGGTGATTGGAGGCCCCAACAATGGCGCTGAATATGCCATGCAAGCTGGCAACAGTTATGTGATCGGCACTGACCCCAACAGCTGTGATATCGTTTTTAACGACACCAGCGTCTCCAGACAGCATGCTCGCATCACTGTGGGGGATGATGACAAGCTTTATATCGAAGATCTCAAAAGCCGCAACGGCACCCTCTTAGATGGAGAGCCCTTAAAAACACGTAAATTATTGACACCCAATACTTTAATAACGATGGGAACCACTTCTTTCATCGTTTATGATCGCGAAGGAGAAATGCAAACCATCATCTCCCCGCTTTTACCCTCTATTGTTAAAGTCCTTCAAAAAGAAGACACTAGCCCAAAAGGCCCTGTGGGGCCTTCTGCATCCGAAGCTGCGGCGGTCAAGAAAGCAGACCAACTGCAAAAAGAACTCGAAGCAAAACACCTCGCAGATAAGCACACCCATGCCTTTAGCAGAAACGTGCTCTTTGCCATTCTGGCAGGTCTACTTCTTATCGTAGGGCTAGGAACTATGACGCTCTTCAAAGGTGAACCCGTCGCGCGCCAAGAACAAATCGATTACAATAAAGTGCTCGCTGACGTGATGGCCCCTTTTCCCTCTATTAAATGGTCTTTCAACCAATCCACAGGGCGTTTATTGCTCGTGGGCCACGTGCTATCCGCAAATGACAAAAATCAGCTGCTCTACAACTTACAAGGAATGAAGTTTATCAAAAGTTATGACGATAGCGGCGTAATCATCGACGAATTCGTCTGGCAAGAGATCAACCAACTTCTTTCCAACAATCCTTTGTGGCGAGGAATTACCGTTCAGGCCACATCGCCGGGACAATTTGTGTTGATGGGTTCTCTCCAAACGCGCAAACAAGCAGAACAGCTCTATCAATACATCAGCGAAAATTTCCGCTATCTCGACCGCCTGGATAAGAAAGTGGTCGTGGATGAAGATGTGATTGCTCAGGCGACAACTGATTTAGCCCCCCTAAACATCAAAAATATGGCCGTTCAGCTGAGCAATGGCGAATTATCGGTTTCAGGCAATATTCCCAATAATAAATTACCCGATTTTGAGGGAGTTTTAGCCAATTTACGCAAAATTCCAGGTGTCCGACTCGTTAGAAATTATATTACGGAATTGCCACCTGAAGCCAGTATGGTCAATATAAGCGATAAATATGCCGTCTCAGGCTACTCTACCCAGGGAAATAATACGACCAGCGTGGTTATTAATGGCCGTATTCTATCAAAGGGGGATACTTTGGATGGAATGACTATTACCAGTATTGATCCCAATGCCGTGATGCTGCTTAAAGATAATGTTAAGTATAGAATCGACTATAGCAAATAATGAGAGCTCTATTGCTGAAATAGGGTGTTTGTGGTAAAATAAAAATAAGACTAATGGGCTTGAGTTCGAGGTAATTAAGATGTTTGGACTAGAAGATCAGAAAAAGAAAAAAGCTGAGGATTTTGTATTTGACCTCGAAAAAGACTTCAAGAATGCTAAGCAGTATCAGGAGTTTAAAAAAAAGATAGAAGAGAAAATACAAAAAATAAAGGAAACTCTGAGGGGTGGTGAAAATAAAGAGGAGTTTGACCAGTTTGGCTTACTTCTCCATGGGTACACCTCTCTACTAAAAGTGATGGCGCGTTTTGGCGCCAAGTAGGCACATTATAGGGCTGCAATCCTGCAGAATAATGGTTCTTCAAGTAAGGATCTAAAATTTCCTGAAAATGAACTATGGCAACGATTGCGGCCCCACAATGTGTCTACCGAGGAAGCTGTAAAACTCTAAATGAGGATGCAGCTCTCTCAAAAAAGGTTAAAATGTTGTAGTGATTCAGAAACGAGAATAGGACAACTTACAGTTGACTGACTCAGGAAATGTAATTTCCAGTATGAATCTCCGCCTGACATATTCCTTTTGATAAACATTATTGATTATTGGAGGATATTATGGCTCAAGATCTCACCCGTTTTGCAGGCGATAACGTACAGTCTGGATTCGGCGTACAGACCTTGTTTAAAGTCTTATCGGATGCTACCGTTAGCGCTAAGACTAAACTATTGGAAATCAAGAACCGTCGTAGTGCAATTAGCATTGGCGATATGTTTGAGATGCAGATGTTGATGAACCACTTGACACAGTTATCTGAAATGTCAACGAACGTGGTAGCTGCATCGAATGCTGCAATTTCATCGATGGCTCGTAACTTAAAAGGCTAATAGTTAGCCTTATACAAGGTTTAGCCGATGGGTCGAGAAGGCGGCAAGCTGCCTTCTCCCCCCATTATTGCTTGAACAAGAATTAAAGGAAGATTCCGCTATGGACGACAACAAACTTGCGCAATTCAAAGAGGATTTCGCACTACTCATTGAAGCAGGTTTTGTAGCAGTTAAACAGCTGGATGAAACAAGCGCCAGCCGCATCTTTCATGCGGCACAGGTGATTAACCCCGCTTCCACGGCTCCACAACTGGGTTTAGGGTATATTGCCTTAAACAAGTTAGAGTTAAAAGAAGCGACCAAGATTTTTCAAGGTGTCCTCAAAAAGGAACCTGAAAACCACCTAGCGCAGACTTTTCTAGGCATTACCTTTTTGTTGCAGAAACCAAAGCGCAAAATGGGAGAAAAAATGATCAAAGAGGCCATCGCGAAAGCGACTGACCCCACGATTAAAAGCCTAGCACAAATCTCGCTAGAATGGGCTGAGAAAGACCTGAAGAAAGAGAAGGCTCCTTTCTTCGCAGCCCAAGAAGCTGAGCCTGAATAGAGGTAATTAGTCATGGATACTTTTGAGAAGATCGAAAAAGTAAAAAAAGTGACCAAAGCCGCAGCGAAAGGGGTGGAACTTCCACTTCCTGCAGAAGAGCTCGCTAGGGTGGCTCCGAATAAGGAGCAATTTGACAACCTGTTAAAGCAAGCGAAGAACGAGAAGGTTACTTTAGAAAAAAATGATCCTTCACGGCGATCGCTTTTAGATGAAGTGCGTGACATGGGCACGCGCAACGATAAGCCTACGGTGATCACGCCGACCGAATTGGTCGCTCAAGCTGAACAGGCCGCCAATAAGATGGGCGAAATGAAAAACGCTCTGCAGCAGCCAGGTGCAACTTTACGCGACTCGGCTGTCCCCCTCTTACGCAACAAAATCTCCCACATCGACGAGAATATCAAAATTGCTTTGAATAAAGCAGGCGTGGAAGTAAAAGGTGCCACACCCGTCGCACCGCCATCTGACAACCCTGTCATGCGCTTTTTAGGTTTTCTGACCGATGGACAATACCAACTCGGCACGTTGGCAACTGAAGTGGATAAATGGCACCTCAACAAGGTCGATATCAACCCTGCGACAATGCTCTCGCTGCAGATTAAAGTGGGCTTTATCACACAAGAAATTGAATTTTTCTCCAGCTTGCTCAACAAAGCACTGGAATCGACAAAAACTATCATGAACGTCCAAGTTTAATCTTGGACGGGGCAGCCGTGTAGTTCTAAAAAAGCTATCGGCTGCCGCTAATTTTTCCGAGAGGACTTGAAAGACATGAGCATGGACCAGGATTTTGACAGGCTCATCGGAAGTCTCGACGAGCTTCAGCTAACCACTGTAAACGGTCGCATCACAGAGACAGTGGGGATGCTTATCAAAGCGATTGTCCCCCAAGTAAAAATTGGCGAGCTTTGCCTTGTGAAAAGAGAGGGTGAGCCGCTGCGTTGCGAGGTCGTCGGCTTTACCCGCGATGAAGTGTATTTATCCCCGCTTGGGGAAATGACCGGCATTGGCCCTTCTTCTGAAGTTATCCCCACCCACATGCCTTTAAGCATCAAGGTCGGTAAGGGACTTCTAGGCCGCGTTCTCAATGGCGTCGGTGAACCCATTGACACGGAAGTGAAAGGCCCTTTAGAACTCGATGAATACTACCCTGTCATTCAATCCCCACCCGATACTTTAAAGCGACGCCGCATCAGTGAGCCTATTTCTACGGGCGTGCGTGCCATCGACGGTGTCCTGACGACAGGTGTTGGACAGCGCATTGGCATCTTTGCTGCTGCTGGCGGTGGCAAATCGACAACGCTTGGAATGATTGCCCGCTACTCCTCAGCAGATGTGAACGTCATCAGCTTAATTGGAGAACGAGGTCGTGAACTTAGAGACTTTATCGAACGAGATTTAGGACCAGAGGGCCTCAAACGCTCTGTCGTCATTGTGTCGACCTCTGACCAGGCCTCACAGCTACGCCTCAATGCGGCTTATGTGGGCACGGCCATTGCAGAATATTTCCGCGATCAGGGCATGAATGTCATCCTGATGATGGATTCTGTGACCCGTTTTGCGAGAGCACTACGCGAAGTGGGCTTGGCTGCAGGTGAACCGCCGGCACGTGCTGGATACACCCCTTCCGTTTTCTCCACTTTGCCTAAGCTGTTAGAGCGCTCAGGTAACTCTGACAAGGGTTCGATTACAGGCTTTTATACCATTTTGGTCGCTGGCGACGATATGAACGAACCAGTGGCAGACGAAGTGCGTTCGATTTTGGATGGGCACATTATCTTGTCCGCCGAACTCGCCCGGCAGTTCCATTATCCCGCGATCGACGTGTTGTCTTCAGCAAGCCGCGTCATGCCCTCCATTGTCTCCAAAGAGCATTTACAACTTGTAGGTAAATTGCGTGAAGTGCTTGCTAACTACCGCAAGAACGAACTTTTGATCAAAATTGGGGAATATAAGCGCGGTCAAGATAAGATGGGCGACTTTTCCATCGACTACATCGATAAGGTAAATAAATATCTGAAACAGGGCGTAGAAGAAAAATGCACATTGCAGGAGTCCCATCAATTATTGAAGGCGTTATTTAAATAAGAGTCATTATGGCTAGGGCATACCCTTTAAAACAGGTCATGGAGGTCAAGCAAAGAAGGGTAGAAGAGGCTGAAAAAGTCGTCCAAGAGAGGCGTGCGGCATTAGAAGCCGAAAAAGAGAAATTGAAACAGCGTGAAGCAGACCGCGATAAAGCGGCCAAACACCACATGGATAAGCTCACTCAGCTGCGCAAGGAATTGGACCATGGAACGACGACCGATAAGATCATGCAGATGAAGGCTTACTTAAAAGTAGCCAAAGAAAGAGTAAAAGTAGAAGAAAAGAAGGTGCAAGACCAGCAGTCGCAAGTGGACCAAGCGACAAAGAACTTGACTGCGGCGCAGAACGATCTTCGCCAAAAAAGGCAAGAAGTTGACAAGCTGGACACTCACCACAAAGACTGGCTGAAGGAAGTGCATAAAGAAGAAGAGATCATCGAGGCGAGAGAACAAGATGAAATCGGCACGGTCGTCTTCAGCAGCAAACAACGATTGAAGGAGTGACATCTCTTTTCAAGAGATGAAGGAGTTAAATTTATGTTTGATCCAAATAATTTACGCGTCAATCCTAATCCGCGCGAAGAAGGCGAATATACGCCAGATGACCAAATCATCAAGCCGACGCAGCCTCCAAGACCCGCCAAAGAATTTAAAAAATTCTTGGTCAAGAATAGACACGACCAGAGCGAAGAGGATGCTTTGGCTGCGGGTGGGACTAAAAAAGTGGCTACTCGACCCCCTAAGAAAAATGTCACGGGCGAAAATCAAAAATCGATGGGAACACTAAAAGATGATGAAGAAAATGCATCGGATAGTGGAACTGTCTCCCTCTTTGACTTATCTGCTAAGGCCGCGCAGACAAGTAAGCAAAACAAAATGGGAGATGCCCTAGAAAAACCCGTAGCGAAAATCGAATCCCCTCACCCTATTTCCCATCTGAAATCACCTGAACTGGAAAAAGCAGCTCAAACTTCTAAGCCTATTGAACATGAGGCATTGCCAGTTAAAGAAACTAAATACACAACGCGCTACACACAAGAACAACCCGATTTATCCTATGTAAATCCATTAGCTGCAGTGGTTCAACCTGTTACGAACTCGAACATCTCTTCCTCTTCTGCTAATGTAGCCCCCGTTTCTCGCGTTGATCTTGCGATGATCGACTTGATCGAACAGGTCATAAAAGGCATGTATACGGTTGATACTCAAGGACAAACGGATACTGTCATCACGCTTCAGTACCCTCCTCTTTTGAAAGATGCCCAAGTTGTGGTCAGTGCTTTTGATACAGCTCATAAGCAATTTAACATCAGCTTTGAAAACTTGACCCAAGCGGCTCAACAGGTGTTGAGCCTAGAGAGCAATAAAAAAGCCTTGATGGATGCCTTGCACGATAAAGGATACGGGGTCCAAATCATGACCTTTACAACGGCGATAGAACATCCTAACCCAGTGGATGAGAGTGCTTTCCGTGGGAATAGGGAACAAGAAGGACGCGGGCAACAACAGCACGGCCAAAAAGAAGAAGAAACGGCGTGATGCAAGGCTGTAAGTTTTTCCTTTAACTTTCTATGCAAATATGGCATGCGGAAGGTAAGAAGGAAAAATTTGCTATGGCAAAAAAAATTCTAGTCATCAACGACGAAGAACCCATCCGCGAAGTCACCCGCATGGTTCTGCAACAGAATCACTATGATGTCGTCTTGGCATGCAATGGACAAGAAGGAATTGCAGCAGCCAAAGCGAACTTACCCGATCTCATTTTGCTCGATATCATGATGCCAGGTGGCATGGATGGCTATGACACTTGCCGCGAGTTTAAAAAAGATCCCCAAATCAAAGATATTCCCGTCATTTTTCTTTCCTCACTCACTTCTCCAAAAGATAAAATTAAAGGGCTAGAAACCGGCGGTGTCGATTTCATCAATAACATCGGCGACAAAGGAGAATTCTTAGCGCGCATTGAAACGCATCTCAAAATCAAATCGCTCACCCAAGCCCTAATGACGACCAACCAGCAGTTGCTAGATAAACAAAAGAGCCTCGACGATGACCTCAAAGCGGCTGCTTTAATTCAACGCAGTTTTCTTCCACCGCCCTGTTTTACTCTAGAAAACTTTAACATCGCTTGGACATGCGTCCCTTGTAATCCTGTAGGGGGCGACAGCTTAAATATCATGCCCCTCAATGAGGATAAAGTGGCTTGCTACATGCTGGATGTTAGCGGACATGATGTGCCCTCTGCTATGGTGACAGTGTCTGTTTCGCAATATCTGCACCAGCAAAATACGACCCATGGAGCCTGCTTGAGCCCTAAAGAAATGATGAAAGCCCTCGATAAAGAATATCCCATGGAGCGCTTTGATCGCTATTTCACCATTTTTTACATGACGCTAGATCTAAAGCAGGGCCAAATTTCGTATAGCAGTGCAGGACATCCTCCCGCTATCTGGCTTAAACCCAATGCGAATTTTCAGCTTTTATCGGGTTGTGGAACTATCATTGGAATTAACGAATTCGGTTCTGGTACCTATGACCAGTGGGATGCAAAGCTAGAAAATGGCGACAAACTTTTTCTCTACACAGATGGAGTTACAGAATACCCAAATGCCAAAGGTGAATTATTTGGACAAGAACGCTTCATTGATTTATTAGAAAAAAATAAAAAAGAAAATTTGAGCAAAATCATTTATATCATTCAGGAAACTTTAAAGGACTTTGGTCAGGAAAATATACCTCGGGATGATATTAGCATGTTGGGCCTAGAATATACCAGCAAATGAAAAACCTCTTGCAAGGAGAATAAATATGGATATGCAAACAAAAAAAGAGGGTGATGTCTTACTCGTTAAACCGATGATTAATAGCATTAATGTAAATACGAGCGCATCGTTTAAAACGAAATTCAACGATCTAATTGCTCAAGGAAATCTGATCATATTATTAAATCTTTCAGAGATCGATTTCATTGATAGCAGTGGATTAGGTGCCATTATTTCTGTTTTAAAATCCCTCTCCAGAAATAAAGGCCACCTCGCGATATGTGGCGCGAAGACTCCTGTGGTCAACCTATTTTCACTCACTAGGTTAGATCGCGTTTTAAAGCTCTGTTCGAATGAAAAAGAAGGCATGCAATCCCTACAAAATCGCCTGTCGGCCTCATCGCCGGGTGCATGATGGAGGAAAGAGTCATTCGATTGCTCTTTGAAAGTTGCAGAGAACATGTCCCTCTGGTTGGCAAAGCCGTCAGAGGCATCTGTTCAACTGCGACCAAAGATGAGGATGTCCTCTATCAAATCGAATTGTGCATAGTAGAAGTTGTGAACAATGTGATTGCGCATGCCTATCTCATGCAAAAAGGGCGCGAAATCGAAGTCATCACTATTGTCAATCATGAGTTTTGCCATTTTAACATCAAGGATACGGGTTTAAAGAATCACACTCCTATTCCTAGAAAGGATTTGGAAATCGATCCTGAAGATATCGAAAACTTACCTGAATCTGGGATGGGCTTGTTTATCATTAGCCATTTGATGGACGAGTTGTCCTATTATGAAGAAAGTGGCAAAAACATCACCTCCATGCGCAAATATCTAAAAAAAGTGACATCATTGAGAACTTGAGAAGAGGCGGATTTCTTCTTGCTGATCGCGCGTTTCCGATTTTTCGTCCGTCATGCGGTCTTTCATGCGAAAATACCAATTGGTATCCAACTCAAAATAGAATACAGAGCCTTTTCCCGGTTGACTATGGAAGCCGATTTGTCCCCCATGGGCTTGGATGATATCTTTACAGATGGCTAATCCCAAACCGTGGGTGGCTTCGCCTGCCGTGGGTTTGACAGAAAGCTTTGCAAATTTAGTGAAAATCTTATTTTGCTCATTTTCCGGGATTCCGCCTGCTTCGTCGTGAATTTCAACATGCAAAGAAGACTTATCCGCTTTGACCGCCATTTCTACTTTGGAACCCGTATTAGAGAATTTGAAAGCATTGTTAGTCAAATTATTGATCACTTGAGCCACCTTGGGCCCATCAAAAAAGGAAACTTCAACAGAAAAGTCTGTTTTCATGGTAAAGACGATGTTTTTCTTTTTCGCAAGAAGCTGGTTGAAATCGAATAAATCCTGGAAAAATTCTTTCAAGGGAACTTCTTCGCGCTTGATGTGAAAAACATTTGAATCGAGCTCATTGACCGTCAATAGGGCATCTAAAAGGCCCATCATGGAAGAACTTGCCTTCAAAATCGTATTGACCAATTTATTTTGAGGCTCTGTCAATTTGCCCATCGATTCAGATGCAAGCAAAGAAGAGCCTTGCGTGATGACAAAGAGGGGGTTGCGCAAATCATGAGCCGCCATGCTCATAAATTCATCGCGTTTTCTTTTAGCCACATTTAACTTGTCGACCATGTCGTTAAAATTGCGCGATAGTTGTCCTATTTCATCCTCAGAGGTGGTTAAGACCTTTTGAGATAAATCCCCTTCCGCAATTTTATTGGCCACATCGCGCAGGTGCAAAATGGGCCGAGAAATCTGGAAAGATAAAAAGACACTGGAAAACAGAGCAAAAAGAATGGCCGCAATAATCATCTCAAAAGTCAAAGCCGATTGTTCATCACCTGAAGGGACTACAGCAGTGGAACTTGAACTGTTCACAACAAGTTCTTGGTTGCTTTGAGGAGTTCCTTTAGAGATAAATCCAAGCGGGATCATCATCATGACGATAATGCCATATCCAATCAATAACTTAATGAATATTAAGTGCTTATAACTTACAAAGAGCAACGTTAAGACCATTAAAAATGTGGCGATATAGATGATGATGAGAGAGAGTTTTTCAGCTGAAAGGACAATGGGCATCGTCTCTTGAATTGCATCTGGAGCATAATAAACCGCTGCAGCCATCCCCGTGTAATGCATTCCACAGATGGCAGCTCCCATAATAAGCGCACTGCAGATTTTAAAAATTCTTTGACGCAAGAGAGACCCTTTATCGCAATTAAACATCATCCATAGCGCGACGAAAGAGGCTGTAACAGCGATGAAAATGGATAATAGGTACAGCGAAGGTATATAGCGAATCTTGACATGCAGCATAGCCCCCATCCCCGTGTAGTGCATGCCACAGATCGCAAAACCCAGAATAAAACCACCCACAAGTATCCGTGAAACGCTTATCGAGTTTTCACGGACTAAAAAGAGCGCAAAACCAGAAGCAACTATCGCGATGACAAAGGATAACAAGGTCCATAACATGTCGTATTCCATCGGCATAGACATGATGAATGCCTGCATCCCGACGAAATGCATAGTGAAAATACCCGCTCCCATCGCGCAGGCACCACCTAAAAGAAGGTACCAAAAATTCATCACTTGCGTATTTAGCCGGAGATTTTTGGCAATTTCTAGTGCCACATAGGAGGCTAGCACGGCGATGATGTAAGAAAGTGCGACGATCCTATAATCGAAATAGCCCGTCATTGTTCCAGGAGGAATGGGACCGTTCTGAAAAAAATCCAAGTTAAGCATATTTTCCCTTTATGTGATTGACCATTTTTCAGTCAATATGCAGGTGAGGGGGCCGAAACGAAAACTAGACTCTTGTGCGTTATAGAAGCATGTGATAACTTGCGTTTTATGACAGCATTAACGCCCTATGACTGGCTAAAGCAACTGCCTGTATCCATGTTTCAATTGGATAGCAAGCCCCTTTTCGGCGCTGCTCCGGCGTTCCCCTGGGAGAAACTGGCACACGAGTTTTCTTCTCTTTACAAAATCAATGATTTACAGATCCAAGCTACCAACATGCAATGGCGCGACCGCGACCAATTGCTGCAGGGTTTAGGCAGCGAACTCGTTCCCATCTGGTTGACCTTTTCTCCACTCGAGGGGGAGTTTTGCTGGGTAATGTCAAAAAGCAATCAGACCTCTTTAATGGAGGTCTTGCTAACCAAGAAGCCAGAAGCCTTCGAAATCCTAGATCCTGATTTTATTTCAGGATTTATGCGCTTTCTTACTGCTCAGACCCTAAATATTTTAGGGACGCTGGATTTCGATCGCAATTTAAGCCCTACCATCAATGAAAAAACCGATTTGCCCGCACAACCGGCTTTCTGCATCGATGTCACCCTCTCTATTCAGGGACAAAAATTAATGGGGCGTGTTTTGCTAACCCCTGAATTGCTACAGTCATGGAAGGAGCGTTTTGCAGATCGCAAGCTGGGGCTCAACCTTCAATCCCCCTTAGCTAAAAATCTACAAGTGATGCTGCACGTCGTCGCAGGAAAAACGGCATTGAGCAAAGAAGATTGGGCTGCCCTAAGGCCTGGTGATTTTGTATTACTGGATCAATGCTCTTTGGAGCAGGATACAGACAAAGGGCGCGTCCTATTGACGTTACATGATCTACCCATGTTTCGAGCAAAATTAAAACAAGGTAGTTTGAAAATTTTGGAATATCCCTTGACCCTTGAGGCAGAGGCACCTATGAATAACCAACATGATGATGATGATGAAGACGAATTCGAAGATCTGGGTGAAGAATCAGAGTTTGAAGACACTGGCGATGAAACCCTCACTGAACACGGGGAATTTTCGGAAGAGACCTTAAAAACTAAGGCTGCTCCTGCTGCCCCTGCCGCACCTGCCGCACCCACTGCAGCAGAACCGAAAGAACCTCAAAAACGCGAAGTGGACGTCGGAGAACTTCCTCTTGTAGTCACTCTAGAAGTAGGACGCATCCAGATGAGCATTCAGAAGTTGATGGAGCTGCAGCCAGGCAACATGTTAGAATTGAATGTGCGCCCAGAAGATGGTGTGGACCTTGTCGTCAATGGGAAATGCGTTGCCAAAGGGGAACTGCTCCGCATCGGTGAAACTTTAGGTGTGCGCATTTTAGACATGGGATAATTCCTATGTCGGATGAACTTTTCCACAAGCAACGCACCTTGCCAGGAGAGCCTTCACCAGAAGAGCCCCCTTCCCCCCTACCCAAATCGATCGGTCCTTACAAAGTCGAAAACCTCCTAGAAAGGGGAGGGATGAGCATTCTTTATTTAGCGATTCATCCCGATACGCGCGAACCGGTCACAATCAAAGTGCTTTCCCCCAAATACCTATCTAATCCAGAAATGGTCCAGCGCTTCCTCAATGAGGCTGAAATCATTGCCATGACCGACCACCCCAACATCGTCAAATTATACGGATATGGCAAATGGGCAGAGGGCGTCTATATTGCCATGGAATTTATTCAAGGAATATCCCTGCGCCAATATTTGCTTCAAACCCCGATTTCTTTGAAAAGGGCCTTAGAGATTATTTTAGATGTGGGATATGCCCTATGCCACTTGCATACACACGGGGTGATTCACCGCGATTTAAAACCAGAAAATATTCTAGTCACCGATACGGGTGCCATTAAAGTGATCGACTTTGGGATCGCCCAACTCTTAACTGAAAAAACGGCTGCAGATGCGACGGCAAGGCAACGCTTGATTGGCACCCCTATCTACATGAGTCCTGAGCAAAGAGAAAATCCCGAATCGGTCTCATACCCTTCCGATATCTATTCCATGGGCATTGTTGCCTACGAATTGGTTTTAGGGAAATTGAGTCACGGTCAGATTCATATTGCTTTAATGCCAAAAGGGCTGCAAAAAATCCTAAACAAGGCTTTGCAATTCAAACCAGAAGACCGCTACCAAGATATCGTAGACTTTATTACAGACATCACGGCTTATCTGAATTCTGCCAGCATTATCAAAGAAAAGAAAGTCGGAGATCAGTTGAGTGAACTCTCTGAGAATTTGAATAAAGCGCAAGGGTTACTCGTGCCCACAGCCCCACCAAGCTGGCCTAAAATGGATGTGGGTTTGGCGACATTCAAAGGCGTTGGCATTACAGGTGTCTATTACGACTTTTTTGACATTTCACCGGGATCCTATGGCATCCTCATGAGCGAATGCTCCACAAAAGGGGCTGAAGGAGTCATCTACACGGGTATTCTACGAGGTTTAATAAAAGCGCTTAGCACGTCGACAACATTTCCTGCAGAGCTTATCACCCTTTTAAACGACATCATCATGAAAGATAAGATGGACCTCGTCTTTACACTCAGCTATCTCGTGTTGCAACCAGAGGAAAACCGCTTGCGCTACATCTCCTGTGGGTATGGCAGTCTCTGGCATACTCCTGCAGGGATGGAGACACCCACCAAAATTACCGTGGATAATATCGCCCTTGGATTGGATGCCAATACGGAATTTGTCGATACAAGTGCTTCGTGGAAAAAGGGTGATTCTTTGTTGCTGAGCTCTTTTGCAACGCTTTTGACTGGGCCGCAAGTCGAACAAACCTATGCCGATACTCTATTTCGACAGATGATCATCGAACAAGCTGTCCATCATCCTCAACAGCAGGTCGATGGCCTTTTGCGCAAAGTCAAAACGCGGGGCGGCAAAGCCATGCAAGAAAAAGCGATTACCCTCATCGGGATTCACTACTTATAAGATGTCACCCTTTTTGCTTGGAAAAAATTGACATCTTTTGGGATTATCTGGATTTTAGTTGACATATACCCTTGTAAAGACGCAGATTTAGACCTTTGAACGCAATACTTATACACTAACGCAGCATGAAAAACGTTTTGCCGAACCATCTTTTTTTAAAACTTGGCCTTCTCGTTTCTACTTCTTTAGCGTCAGAACTTATCCTACAAGCCCATGAACCCTCTTCCGCTTGGCTAGCACTCGCTGATGACAAAGATTTCGACCTCACACCCTCTACTCCCACACCTAAAAGAGTTGTCTCCCCATGGGACGAAGAGAAAGCGCCACCCCCATCTAATGCCGCAAAGCAACCTAGCATCTTATTTTCGCTTGACCATCCCCAGCCTGCGCCAAAGAATCAAACCCCCGTCGACACAACGCCCTTGAAGCTTTTCAATTTGAATCAAGCAGCGCAAGAACAGCAGCAACCACAGCCAGAAGAAACACCGCAACCCGTGCAAACTTCTCCTGCGATTACAACTCCTCCAGCTGCCGCTGTACCGGTGCCTGCTGCCCCGCAGG
>Ga0206912_1082_pt1 | contig 27927 bp, 22 predicted proteins | sample Alteio_BWOrgHeat_75_FD_152933 | JGI IMG/M metagenome (GOLD analysis project Ga0206912, IMG submission 152933) | Enriched cells from forest soil in Barre Woods Harvard Forest LTER site, Petersham, Massachusetts, United States -... | ecosystem: Environmental > Terrestrial > Soil > Temperate forest >... | reverse complement strand
CGCCGTTAACATCGTAAACAGCCATTACGCTGCCGCCAATGCCCGAACTGCGGTGCCCCGCCCTGCCAAACGCGGTGGAATGATATGTCCATAGGCCCGGGTTTTGTCCGGCGGGTGGCTGCTCCCACCAACCGTTGGCATTTATAATATCCATGCGCCCATCGCCATTAATATCGCCCACACCAATGCCATGCGTCACCGAATATCCTTTTTCTGATACCTGGTGCTGTATCCAGGGTTTGGTCACATCGGCAGGGTCGGGTTTCGCGTAATACAAAGCGCCGCCCGAGCCATACACCAGTTCGGGTATCCCGTCGCCGTCAATATCTCTTAGTACCGTAATTTCTGTTTGAATACCTTTAACAACATCGTATTTCTCCCATCGTTTATTTTCTCCTTTGGGATTAATATATAAGGTTGAAGTTGGCGGGCCGGTTAATATATCGGGCCAGCCATCGCCGTTATAATCAAAAGCATACTGGCAATTCACTGCCGCGAAATCTTTAGCCGGGTTAAGCACAGGGGCCAAATAAACCTCGCTGAAGCGGGTATAATCAGGGCCGTAATAAATATACGGGCCCGCAACAATATCTGTAAAGCCATCCTTGTTAAAATCTGCAGCGGCGGCGCTCCAGGAGTAATACATATCACTGATATGCTGTACCTTATACCGTGGTGACGATGCTTCTTTAGGCATTGCTTTCAATCCTACGTTCCGGTAAAGCACATCTTTAAATTGAGCCGTTCCGCCGTTAACATACAATGCAATGGGGCCATTGTTGCCATAGGTTTCGTCGGCATAACCGCCCATTTCGCTGCCATCGTTAATAAACGTGCGCATAATGTTGGCATCAACAAATACCTCGGCCTGGTTCCATTCATTAACCTGTATAGCCGTTTCAGGCCGGCTTATTGGCAGGTTTAAATTACCTGGGCCCTGCCTGAACCCGCCCGCAACCCCGCCGCTATTACGGCCATTAGCTGCCGCGCCTTCTACAGGTTTAGGCGCAACACGCATGGTACCGCTCGCCCGGCTCAATTTTTCCCTGCTTAATTCTTTGCCCTGCGCGTCGAGCGTTACGCGGTAGTTTGCCGCTTCGCCATTTTTTATAGCGAGCAGCAGGCCTTTATAGCCATCGGTTGTTTTTTCAGCACGCAGCAGGAGGCCTATTTCGGTATTAGCATCGCATTTAAAAGCAAAGTGAACCGCGATGTCCTGGTAGCCTTTATCCAGCATGAGCCAACCGGCATTTCCGCTTGAGGCCGTAGCCGTAATTTCGCCGTCTTTGGCTTTCCAAGCGGCCTGACCAATGGTGTGCCAGCCTGTTAAGGCAGAACCCTTGAAACTATAGTCGGGAATAAACGTGAGGCCCGAACCCAATTTTGCATTTCCGGGCGCGGTTTGCCCAAAAACGAACGTGGTGCAGCATAACAGCACGCACAGTAAAATAGCTTTCATTTTATTTTGGTTAGCGGTTTATAATTTTATTTAAGCAATAAGGCCAATTCCCTGCACATCGCTTCTATTTCTTCTTCTGTATTATAATAATGCACCGATGCCCTTACAACGCTGGCTAAATGATTTTTATTCATATAGATCAGGGTTGATTTAGCGAGGCCGACAGATACGTTGATCTGTTTCTCGGCCAGTTTGCCTTTTACCGTTCCGCTCTCCATTCCCCGCACAGAATAGGTTACTATACCGCATTGTTCGGTGCCAAAATCGTGCACGGTAACTCCGTCAATAGCTGCCAGCTGCCTGCGCATGGAGTTGGCTAATACCTGCACACGCTGCCATATACGGTCAACGCTAATAGTTAACGCGTATTCAACCGCTTTGCCCAGGCCCAGGGTAAGGGCGCGGTTCTTTTCATACAATTCAAACCGGCGGGCATCATTCCTTACCTGGTAGCCATCCATACTTACCGACGGGGTGCTGAAACCATCCATAAACAATAGCTTCAGTTTATCCTGTATTGCTTTCCGTACGTATAAAAACCCGGTTCCCCTGGGGGCGCGCAGGTATTTGCGCCCGGTTACCGATAGCATATCACAGCCAATTTCCTGCACATCAATGGGTACCTGCCCCGCGCTTTGGCAGGCATCAAGCAAATATAAAACATGGTGCTTTCTGGCTATTTTGCCAATTTCAACTATCGGTATCATTCCGCCCGCGGTAGAGGGGATATGCGTAACCGCAATAAGTTTGGTTTTGGGCGATATGGCGGCTTTTAATGCCGACAGGGAAAAATTTCCCTGCTCATCATTCGGTATCACTTTAGTTTCAACCCCATAAGTTTTCTGAACATTTATAAAACCTATCAAATTGGTAATATACTCCATTTCGGAGGTAATGATCTCGTCGCCTTCTTTAAAATCAATTCCGTTAAAGGCAAGCCCCCAGGCTGTGCTGGCATTTTCTACAACGGCTATTTCGCCTTTATCCGCATTGATCAATTTTGCGATAAGGGCATAGGTATTTTCTAATTGATCTTTATATTTTGATTCAGTTTCATAGCCGCCTTCCACCGCTTCTTCCTGCAAATAATTAACAACGGTATCCACCACCACATCGGGCGGCATAGAAGCGCCCGCGTTATTAAAATGTATTTTCTTTGCCGTTCCTTTTGTTTCGGCCCGTAATTGTTTAATTTCCTGTTCGGTTAATATAGCACTCATTATTTATATAAGGTATCTTCTATCTCCGAAGGTAATTGTTATTACTTAGGTTACAAAATCCCGGTTCACACCAATAAAAAAACCCGCTTTTAAAGCAGGTTCTTTCCTAATATATGTTGAGTTAATTATAGCCTAATTTTCTGCGTAAACCGGTTTTTTAATACCGCTGTCATACGCTTTTAAATTCTTCTTTAATAATTTACGGGCAACGTGAATGCGGGTTTTAACTGTGCCGATTGGGATAATTAAATGATCGGCAATTTCATGGTATTTATGACCCTCGAAATACATGGTGAATGGCACGTAATAATCAGCAGGCAGCCTGTCTAAGGCTCTTTTAATGTCGTCCATTACAAACTTGGCCTCACCCTGGTTCTTTGTTGAACTGTATACCAGGTTGGGCGATGATATCTCATCAGATTTGGTAACAAATGTGCTCATTTTAACAAAACGGCGATAATTGTTGATAAAGGTGTTTTTCATGATGGTATACAACCATCCTTTTAAATTAGTGCCTTCTTTAAACTTATTGTAATAAGTTATGGCTTTCAACATTGTATCCTGAACAAGGTCGTTAGCATCGTCTGCATCGTGAGTGAAATGTAAGGCGTATGATCTTAACGAACTTGCCTGACGCAATACTAAGGTGTTAAACTCTATCTTTGTCATTTGTGAATGTTTTGTATGGGTTTGTAGACAAAGTTGATACCACATACAAATTCATTAACAAAGTGTTTTACAAAGTTTACCTAATATTTAGGTTTTTAAAGGTGGTTGTGTGTAAGGGCGAAACAGCCTATAACTAATTTAATTACAGCTAATTAATATAATAATAAAACAGGAATATTGCTGTAATTGTTATAAATTTTTGGCCGGATAATTTATTTTTTTGCAAAAAAAATTAACCAATAATATTTACTTCGCGTTGTAAAGTAACGCCGAATTTGGAGTACACACTGTCTATAATTTGCGACGAAAAGTTGTACACTTCTTCGCCCGTTGCGCCGCCGTGGTTCACCAAAACCAGGGCCTGGTTCTTCCAGGTGCCGGTATGGCCAACCACTTTTCCCTTCCATCCGCATTGCTCAATGAGCCAGCCCGCGGCCAGTTTAACATAGCCTTCGCCCGCGGGGTAGTGTACTATACCTGGGAATTTTGCTTCTATGGGTTTAAACTCGGCTGCAGTAATAACCGGGTTTTTAAAAAAGCTGCCCGCGTTGCCAATGGTCGATGGATCGGGCAGTTTAGCCACGCGGATATGCGATACCACCTGCGATACATCTTTTATGGTAGGTTGGGTAATATGGCGATCGGTCAGTTCCTGCCCTATCGCTCCATAACTCAGGTTTAGGCTGGGGGTAAGCGATAACTGCAATTTTACCGAAACAATAATGTACTGCCCTTTCAGCTCATCCTTAAAAACACTTTCGCGGTAGCCGAATTTGCAATCGGCCTTGCTGAAAGTTTTAAACTGCCCGGTATTTATTTCGAATGCTTTGCAGCTATGAAAGGTATCCTTCAACTCAGCACCATAGGCCCCGATATTTTGTATAGGCGCCGCCCCCACCGAACCGGGTATCAGGCTCATGTTCTCCAGTCCGGCATAATTGCGCGCTACGCAAAAGTTTACCAGGTCGTTCCATACCTCGCCGGCCCCGGCTTCAATAAATACCTCGTTTTTATTAATGCGATGCTCAATGCCGCGAATATTTACGCGTATAACCAGCCCCTCAAAATTATTCACCAGCAGCAGGTTGCTGCCACCACCTAAAACAAGACGTTCCGTTTGTTGCCATTGCGGGTCCATAAACAGTTCAACCAGTTCATCCTCGTGGTTTATTTCAGCAAAAAAACCGGCGTTAACATCAACACCGAATGTATTGAAGTTTTTGAGAGAAACATTTTGTTGGATTTGCAGCATGGGGCGAATTTCGGAATTAATTTACAATAATTGCCTTAATTTAACCAGCGGTTCAGGTAATCAAATTATTTCCCCGAAGGCTTTTGAGCAACAGGCGGACCTAATGTAAAATTTATCGGACACTTAAAACTTACTCTGACAGGTTTACCATCCTTTGTTCCCGGCGTCCATTTTGGAGATAGGGCAAGTACACGTAAACTTTCCGCAGTAAGGTCATCTGCCGGTGAATTTAATACCTTAAAATTGGTTAAACTGCCATCTTCCTCAATAATAAATTCAATAAGAACTTGTCCCTGTACATTTTTTTGGCGGGCAGTAGCGGGGTACCTGATATTATGCGCAAGGAAGGACCACCACGCCTGGGCACCACCAGGAAAAGTAGGTTTAACAAGAGTTGATGTATCCTGGCTTTTATTAGCAGCCACGGCAGGGCTTTGTGCCTTTAGTAAAATTGGCAAAAGTAAAATCGCGATGGTTAAAAGGTAATTTTTCATGTTAAAATAATTTAGGTTGTTAGTTGTTGTCTTCGGTTATATCCAATATATCTCCCGGTTTGCAGTTAAGTTCACGGCAAATGGCTTCGAGCGTATCAAAACGTACGCCCTTTACCTTACCGGTTTTTAACAGGGATAAATTGGTCATGGAAATATCTATTCGTTCAGCCAGGTCCTTGAGCGACATCTTGTTCTTAGCCATCTCCACATCAAGATTCACAATTATTGCCATTTATATAAATTCCTCGTTTTCTTTTTTTAGTTCAAGGCCGTACCTAATTATCTCCGCCGTTATATATATGATCGTGGCAATTTCGAGATAGGTCGTTATCGGAAAATTCCACCAAACCATTGAAAATTTTTGCGTGTAACTTCTCAATACTATATATTGTACTATGCCGAGAATACAATATATCGGAATGTTCAAACCAACGTACAAAGCTATCTTCTTTATCCGGATAATATTTTCATATTGAAAAGGTTCATTATTGTAAAACGTATTGAATATTTTACGCAAATTATAAAGTATGGCTATTAACAAGCCTTTACTTAATATTAACATTACTATAGGTACAATTATGGCAATTATATTAGGAGTTATTATAGACAGTGAGGCCGCATGCATTGATACTGAAATCATGGTATCGCCGACATAAAAAGAAGGGTAATAGTGTTCCATGCTATGTGACGGCAATTTTATAGGAATACCCCAACCATAATGTTGGTTAGTAACTGCTACTTTAGCCAGTATGTATAACTGCCAGGCCGCTTGTATAAAATTGCCCCACCAGGCTATAAAAAGGCACCATTTTAATACAACGAGCAGCCATTTACTTTTTACTTCCATTTTAATTGATTTAGCAATACAAATAAAATGAATAGTTTTATATTAAACAAATAATATTTTATGTTTTACATAAAATAATTAATGTTTAATAACAATTAGAGTGTAGAAAAGCAAGGTATTGCGTCTCTACCAAACAAAAAAGACTTCCGAAGTTTTAAAAACTTCGGAAGTCTCCTCCGTATTGTTTTATTTACTTTTTCAGGCGGATTTTGTATATTTACTTAATTGAAAATACCATGAAAATTACGCCTGTAGTTAGAATAGCTGTATTAAAGGATATCGATGAGGAGTTAGAAGATATGCAGTATTGGCTGTCAAAACCACCGCATGAACGCGCTGCTGCTGTTACCCGCTTAATATCAAAAAGTCTGCAACCTGGTGAACGCATGGATAAAAGCCATGTTGTGAAAAGAAAACTTCACCCATGAACCTGGAAAGAGATTTCGAAGATTTTGTTGTTTTGTTAAACATGCACCGTACGAGTGTTCGAAAGATTCAAAATCCAAATAATAAGTCTTTTTGTCATTCTGAACGTAGTGAAGAATCTTCTGCACGCGGTATAAATACATGATCGGCAGGGCGCACCTATCAATTATATAAGATTCTTCACTACGTTCAGAATGACAAATTGCGCTGGTTCGGCATTTTTCGAACACTCGTAATTTTAAATCCGAAACTAAATGTGGATGGGTCTATTATCGGTAGCTGCCAAACACGCTTCGCGCATGGCTTCAGTATATGTCGGATGGGCATGGCTCATGCGGCTGATATCTTCGGCGCTGGCGCGGTATTCCATGGCTACAACGGCTTCGGCTATCATATCGGCGGCGCGGGGACCTATCATGTGTACGCCTAATATTTCGTCGGTAGCGGCATCGGCCAGTACTTTTACAAAGCCATCCAAATCACCGCTGGCTACCGCCCTGCCGCTGGCACGGAAAGGGAACGAACCCGTTTTATATTTTACGCCTTTTTCTTTTAGCTGCTCCTCGGTTTGGCCAACTGCCGCCACTTCGGGCCATGTATACACCACACCCGGTATAAGGTTGTAGTTGATATGCGGTTTTTGTCCGGCTATGGTTTCGGCAACAAAAGTCCCCTCATCTTCGGCTTTATGGGCCAGCATGGCGCCGCGTACCACATCGCCTATGGCGTATACGCCTTTAACGCTTGTTTCCAGGTGCTCGTCAACCGTAATTTTACGACCGCGTTCCTCAACTGTCAATCCTATTTTATCCAGGCCCAGGCTATCGGTATAAGCCATACGGCCAACAGCAACCAGGCAATAATCGCCTTTCAATTCCTGTTTTTCGCCTTTGGGGTTATCAAAACTTACCGTTACTTCCTTGCCTTTTACTTTCGCGCCGGTAACTTTATGGTTCAGGTAAAACTCCATGCCTTGTTTTTGCAATACTTTTTGAAGCTCCTTGCCCAGGCTTTTATCCATTGTTGGGATAATGCCATCCATAAATTCAATTACCGAAACTTTGGCGCCCAACCGCGCGTAAACCGACCCCAGCTCCAACCCGATAACGCCGCCGCCTATCAATATTAAATGCTTGGGTACTTCGGTAAGCGACAGGGCCTCGGTTGAGGTAATAATGCGTTTTTTATCGATTTGTATAAATGGCAGGCTTGACGGTTTTGACCCGGTAGCTATGATAATATTTTTTCCGGTGATCTCTTGCTTCGAGCCATCGTCGGCAGTAATAATGATGGTATTTTTATCTTTAAAAGAACCCATACCACGGTAGGGGTCTATTTTATTTTTTTTGAAGAGGAACGCTATACCGGATGTGTTTTTACCCACTACATCCACCTTGCGTTTCATCATCTGGGCAACGTCAACCTTTAAATTGCTTAGGTTAATACCATGTGTTTGAAAAGCATGGCCCGCGTTATAAAAATGTTCGGACGAATCCAACAGCGCTTTGGAAGGGATACAGCCCACATTCAAACAAGTGCCCCCGTAAGTAGCATATTTTTCAATGCAGGCAGTTTTTAAACCCAGCTGGGCACAACGTATAGCGGCCACATAGCCGCCGGGGCCCGAACCAATAACGATAACATCATATTGCATGGCAGTGTATTTTTTGTGCCGCAAAGTTAGTGATTTTAGAGGGTAGAGGGTAGTTAATTAGTGATTAGTGACGATGGGATTATAATATGGCGATGGGTTTTAAACCCATCGCTATACGGAAGGCTAAAGAAATTTTATAAATTAGCTGTTTAACCCGGCCCGCGCTATGAAAAGAATTATCCTGTTATGTTGTTTTACCGTTTGCTTCGGCAAAATTTACGCGCAAAATAACGATGCCGATTATGTTAAACAGCATTACATCAAAAAAGAAGTTTACATCCCTATGCGCGATGGTAAAAAGCTGTTCACCTCTATTTATTTACCAAAGGACCAGGCCGTAAAATACCCCATCATGCTAAGCCGCACCCCTTTTGGTGTTGGGCTGTATGGCGAGGATAATTATAAGCGGGTATTGGGGCAAAACATGTTGTTTACCAAAGAGGGCTATATTTTTGTTTTCCAGGATGTGCGGGGCAGGTATATGAGCGAGGGCGATTTTGTAGATGTGCGCCCGCTTATCGACAACAAAAAACCCAACGAAAGCGACGAAAACTCCGACGCTTATGATACCATAGACTGGATGGTGAAAAACCTGCCTAACAATAACGGGCGGGTAGGCATAGTAGGCACTTCGTACCCGGGCTATTATACATCTGCCGCGCTGCCAAACGCGCACCCGGCGTTGAAAGCCGCATCGCCGCAAGCACCCGTTACCGATTGGTTCATCGGCGACGATTTTCACCATAACGGCGCGTTTTTTCAAATGGACGGGTTTGGTTATTTCAGCGGGTTCGGTGTGCCGCGGCCCAAGCCATTGAAACCGGAAGATGTTAAAAACGGCATAAAATCGCATATAACCGACGGTTATAAATTCTTTTTGGATATGGGTTCGCTGGCTCATTTTAAAGAACGTTATATGGGCGATTCGGTGCAATTTTGGAGCGATATGATGGCGCACCCTAACTATGATGCTTTTTGGAAAGCCAGAAATATCCGCCCGCGTTTAAAAAATATCGGCCCGGCTACGCTGGAAGTTGGCGGCTTATTTGATGCCGAAGATCTCTTTGGCGCACAGCATGTTTATGAAGCTTTGGAGAAGCAAAACCCGCAATCGCATAAAAACATATTGGTAATGGGGCCGTGGTCGCATGGCAGCTGGGAGAGCGGAAGCGGTGAGAGTTTAGGCGATCAGAATTTTGGCACCGGCGTAAGCGACTGGTACCGCGAAAATATACTGCTGCCTTTTTTTAATTATTATTTAAAGGATAAAGGCACGATGGACCTGCCTAAAGCCGCCATATTTATTACCGGAGCCAACCAATGGAAAAAGTTTGATACCTGGCCGCCAAAAAACACGATCGAAAAAACCTTATACTTTCATGCAAATGGCAAGCTTTCTTTCGACGCGCCAACTACAGCCGGGGCTTTTGACGAATATGTAAGCGACCCTGCCGCGCCGGTGCCTTATCAAAACGGTGTACAGGCCGGGAGAAGCGCCACCTATATGCTGGACGACCAACGCTTCGCCGAACGCCGCCCCGATGTTAAAACTTATCAAACCGATGCTCTAACAGAAGACATTACGCTTACCGGCCCGGTAATAGCCGACCTGTTCGCATCAACCACGGGTACCGATGCTGATTTTGTGGTTAAGCTGATAGATGTTTTCCCGGATGATTACCCTAACCCGCGCCCTAATCCCAAAAACTTAATTATGGCCGGGTATGAAATGATGGTGCGCGGCGATATATTCAGGGGCAGGTACCGGAACTCGTTTGAAAAACCTGAACCGTTTATACCGGGCAAAGCCGCCGAAATAAAATATACGATGAATGATATTGCCCATACCTTTAAAAAAGGGCACCGCATTATGGTGCAGGTGCAAAGTTCATGGTTCCCGCTGGTTGACCGTAACCCGCAAAAATTTGTGGACATTTATAAAGCTAAAGACAGCGATTTTCAAAAAGCAACCATCAGGATATATCATACCGCGCAAAAAAGATCGGGCATAAAAGTTACCGTACTGCAATAATTAACCGCAGACTATTATATTTGAATAATTAAACTGATTTCATGAAACTATACCAATCGTTCCTGGTCCTCTTAGGGATCCTGTCTTTTAGCGCGCAGGCGCAGTTAATGCAGCCCAAAGATAAATTTACCCGCGCCGACTCGTTGCGCGGAAACTTAACGCCTTTACGCACCTGTTACGATATTAACTACTATCACCTGGATGTGAAGTTTGATATCGACAAAAAATTCATCAGCGGCAGCAGCCTGTTTAAGTTTACAGCTACGCAGGATTTTACCAAATTGCAATTCGATTTGTTCGCTAACCTGAAAGTAGAGCGAGTGGTTTATAAAGGAAAAGAATTGCCATACTCCCGCGAGTTTAACGCCGTGTTTTTAACTTTCCCTAAAACCATAGCTAAAGGCAGCAGGGATGAGTTTACCGTTTATTACTCGGGCAATCCAACTATAGCTGTACGCGCGCCATGGGACGGCGGTGTGGTGTATACTACCGATTCGTTAGGTAAGCCGTATGTAGCCACTGCCTGCCAGGGCATGGGTGCGAGTGTATGGTGGCCCAATAAGGACCAGCAGGCCGACGAAGTTGACAGCATCCTGATCAGCATAAGCGTGCCAAAGGGGTTAACCGATGTATCAAACGGACGGTTGCGGAAAGTAACCGACCTGAAAGATGGCTATACCCGTTTCGACTGGTTCGTGGCTAACCCGATAAACAATTATGATGTAGCCGCCAACATTGCCGATTACGCTCATTTCGCGGATACTTACAACGGCGAAAAAGGAAAGCTAACACTTGATTATTGGGTACTGCCCTATAATTTGGAAAAAGCCAAAAAACAATTCGGCTTAAATGTTAAACCCATGCTGAAAGCTTTTGAACACTGGTTTGGTCCCTACCCCTGGTATGAGGATGGCTACAAATTAGTTGAAACGCCCCACCTGGGCATGGAGCATCAAAGCGCGGTTGCTTATGGCAATCATTACGTAAATGGGTACTATGCCGGGGGGCGCGGCAACCCGAGGGGTATAGACCTGTCGGGTACTGGCCTGGGGTTAACCTGGGATTATATTATTGTGCATGAAAGCGGGCACGAATGGTTCGGCAACAACATTACCTCGAAAGATTTGGCCGATATGTGGATACACGAAAGCTTTGCCGATTACTCCGAATCGTTATTTGTAGAGAGCATACAGGACAAACTGGCCGGCCAGGAGTATGTAAGCGGCCTGCGCCGTACCATACAAAACACCAGCCCTATAGTTGGCCCCTATAATGTGAATAAAGAAGGGTCGGGCGATATGTATAATAAAGGTTCGGTGATATTAAACATGATCCGCACCATTATTAACGATGATGAAAAATGGCGCGCCATTTTGCGCGGTTTAAACTCAACGTTCTATCATCAAACCGTAACCTATGATGATATTACCAAATATATAAGCGACCATTCGGGCACGAACCTGCTGCCTGTTTTTGACCAGTATTTACATTACCCTAACCTGCCTGTTTTGGAATTTGCCGCCATTAACGGCAAACTAAGCTGTAAGTGGATAGCCGATGCAAGAGGTTTTAATATGCCGGTTAAGGTACGCGTTAAAGGGGGCGCATATAAGTTTATTACCCCGGGCAAAGGGAATTTTACATCTGTAAATATTGATGGTATTACTAAGGATAACCTGGAAGTTGATACCTTTAACTACTATGTGGGTGTAATGGTTGATTAATTTTATAAAAACTTTTGATTTTAGTGTAACGTTAACGATCAATAGTGCGTCCTATATAAAAAACCAAAAAACTAATGTTATGAAACTGATCAAAATTTTTGTTGCCGCTATGCTGCTGACAGTTACGGGCAACGCGTTCGCGAAAGCTATTGTAAGCAATGAAACCGAAGACCGCCATCTTACCGGTTTTCATGCCGTTGACGTATCCGGTTCGTTTGATGTTTATATTGTACAGGGGGCAACCGAATCTGTTAAAGTGGATGCGCCCCAGGATGTTATACATAATATTTTAACGGACGTTAAAGGCGGAACTTTAAATATCCATACTAAAGACCACTTTAACTGGCACAACCTGTTTGGCAACAAAAAGATGGTTGTTTATGTTACGCTGAAAGAAATAACAGGTATAGCCCTTACCGGTTCGGGCGATGTTTATTTTAAAGAGGGGCTTACTGCCAATAATTTAACCCTGCACCTAACCGGTTCGGGCGATGTAAGCGGCAAACTAACCGCGAAAACTTTAGAAAGCAGCATTACCGGTTCGGGCGATATTAAAATTTCGGGCCATGCCGATAACTCGAAAATAAGCGTAACCGGTTCGGGCGATTATTCGGCCCGCAGCCTTACAACCACCAAAACAGTAGCGCATGTTGGCGGTTCGGGCGATGCCGACGTAAATGCTAGCGAAAGCCTTGAAGCAAGCGTTACCGGTTCGGGCGATGTGCGTTATGCGGGTAACCCTAAAAACGTTTCCAAATCAAAAACCGGTAGCGGGGAAATTAGTAAGATATAGCACCGTAAAAACAACAAAAAGAAAGGAGAGGCGTTGCTTCTCCTTTTTTGTTTGGGGTGCTTTTATTATTTAAATATTTTCCGATTTTTATTAACTGCTTGATAAACAACCTGTCCAGGTGTTCACGGTTTTGAGCGTTGAACGCTCGTGAACACCCGGTTTTGGGATGATTGGGCGTTTCCCCGATTAAAATCGGGGGCGGGCTGTTCGCTCATACGCACACATGGCATTAGGCGTCCCCACAGCTGTGGGGGCCGGTATCCGCTGCCATCCCTTACGCGGCCGGGGCGCTGTGGCCTTTTAGTCTGAACCATGATTTTTAGGATTAAGGGGATTACAGGATTAATACTTAAGTACAACTCTAACCCCGCTACGTCATTGCGAGGAACGAAGCAATCTCTGCATTTGCTAATCAAATGAGAAGATGCTGTTAGGCCGCTAAGACTACGGGCATAATAGCCCGAAGTAATCGAAATCGGACAGCGCGGGATTATTATGATTTTAGCTTGCGCTGTATTCGGCAGCAGGGAGGTGATTTTATTTACCTTGTCAACTATTAATTACCTTTTTTACTATCTTATCTATTTGTTCCATTTCAACCGCCAAATGCTTTTTAATTTCCAAGCGCATTTTCCCTAATGCCAAGCCTGAAATATTTGATGGGGGCTGACTATCAATGAATGCCTTAGCTTTAGTATGCGAAGTCTCGCTTAGCATGGCAAGCTGATTGTGATATTCATTAAATTCATCGTATTTTGGATAATAAACATCAAGAATTTTTTTTGAAACATCCCGGGCGCCAAATAAACCCCTTGATTGAAAATCCTTCATCATTTTATTAGGAGTTTCTGAATTAAGTATCGCAACTAAATAAAAGGCTTCATTTATGTCGTTTGTATAAAAAACATATGTTTTATAATCAACTATAAATTCTAACTCAATATCCTCTCGCTTTACAATAGTGGCATTAGCATCCTTTGCTGATGAATTATATAGTATAACGTATTTTGCATTTAAGTTTTGCTCAGTAATACCTCTTTGAAAATCGATCCTATCGTTGATAGTCATGTTTTTGGATTTCTCCGTTTTATGTATTTTCCAAATATTCTCTGCATTATAAAACCACCGCGAAGCGTGAAGATAACCTTCTTTTCTTAATTCATCAGACGTGTATAATTTAATTTTTTTATTGTCCTGCTCATCATGGTTTATAATCAATGGTAATACCACCAGGTTAGGTTTATGTATTACAAATGGTAATATGCTTTTTGATAATGCAGTACGAAATAAGAAGCGACTTTCAATTCGGCCATGAAAATCAATATCATTCCACGGCTTTTTTGCATCAATTTTAGTGTCATCGGCGGTCTTAATGCTTAAGATGCGATCCTCAAAATCCGGTGGCGTTTCTTGGTCTAAGTCAACAAAATAAAACGATCGCGGTACGATAGTTGCACCTTGTTTAAATCCATCTTTATATGGATTAACATTGTTTTGCGTTTTGTATTTGCGATTGCTAAATGCTGTAGACTTACCTTGTTTAACATAAAACCAGGTAGATTCTATTTCTAATAATTTTGTTTTTGCAATTGATAAATTACAGTTATGGGCCGGCAAATTTCCACTAAATGTTTTTCCTTTTAAGCCATCTACGGGTAAGGGTCGTTTAACGTGGGCTTTACTGGCAAACAGCACACCACTTGGTATTCTAAATAAAGGTGATACCTTGTCCAAATCCCAAATGCTTGTTAATTTAAACCCTTTAGATTTTCCGCTTCGGGTATTATCGTGATGATCTGCACTAAAAAAACTTCGGGGTAATACAAAGGCCAGCTTTCCATTTTCTTTTAAAAAGTAGCTGCTGCAATAAGCTAAAAAAATGGCAGCAATTTCTAAATGTGGATAGTTTGCGACCCTAACTGGTTTAACATCATATTTTATCGCTAAAGCATTTAAGGTATCCTGGTATTCCTCGTTTTTTATAGAACTATATGTAAACCACGGTGGATTGCCAATGATATAAGTAAATTTATTTTTTAAAAAGTAAGGTTTATATAAGTTTTGTACTATAAACTTCCAAATACTGTCACGTCCTTTCTCTTTAACTTCCTTCAATGCAGTATATATTATATGGAAACTTTCTGCTACACTTTGACTTATCCCACCGGCCGGATAATGTTTATTTAGTATTATTTGGAAAGTTTTTAAATCTTCTGTTTTCTTATTGAAAGTTTGTTCTGCAAGGTCCTCGCAAAGTTCTAAAGCTTCATCAAACAAATGAAGATCATCTAAAATTTGTGTTTTTACATAATGTTTGGTCTTATCAATACTTATGGCGAAATCACCACCAAAAAGAGTAACTGTACCCTCGGGCGCAAGCAATGTATTAGCCAATGTTATGTTAATGTAAATTGGTTTTTTCGCATTTGCAATACCTTTGCCTAAGGCTAACAGCATGGTCGTTTTGGCTATTTGCACTGATAACGGATGTATATCAATTCCATAAACCATATCATTGATAACCTCAACAGATAATTTTGGATGTAACAATTTAATGCGGTGTATTGCGGCCCGTAAAAAAGAACCGCTTCCACATGCAGGGTCTAAAATTTTATCTGATAAATTAAAATCGAACTCGTTAACAATACGCTCACACAGCCAATCAGGAGTATAATATTCACCTAATGAATGTCTTGTGTCCAAATCAATCAATTCTTGGTATACACCTTTTAAAATATCTTCGTCTACGTTATGAAAATCAAATGTTGATAGTTCTTGTGCTATTAATCGGAAGACTTTTTTTAGGAGTTTAAAATTTGTTTCACTTTTAACCCAGTGAAAGAAATCATTATCTACGAAGTTTCTAATATTATACCTGTGGAAAATATCTCCATCAAGTATTCCTTTCATTTCATCATCATCGATATAGTCGTCATTAGAAACAACTACATACGCTAACATTTTAGAAAAAACGCTTAAATAGGTATGGACTAAAAAATTATCTTCGCTGGCATCGAAAGAGCCATATGCAACACTTAAAAATCTTTTCCACTGTTCAAGTGAAACCTGAACTTCACCATATTTTTTAACATTATTAAAATGATTAGTCAATTCACGAAAACACTCAATAAAAACTGAGCTTTGATAGCCAAATGCTTCTTCAATTCGCTTTAATGTAGCTTTACTTTTTTCTTCTTTAAATAAAAATCTATCAACCCAATAATAAAAATCTTCTGCATTATTATCGGTAAGCGTAAATGAAGCACTTTCAATTTCGGTTAATTTAAGTTCATTCTCTTTTAGAGAATCTAAAAAAGCAATTTGAGATATATCTGGCGCGTACACTTTCCAAGTAATAAAGTCGGAAGCGATTAAAGTAAAATTGTAACCCTCACCAGACTTAAATTGTCCTAATAAATAACCCGCTAATTGCTCTTTAGCATGGTTTAAGGAATTTTTTAAACTATTTTCAAATTCAATTATAATTTTATTGTAGAGCGTATCTGCACTACCACGATGTAACTTATCTAATCTTGGAATATTTACTATTGCTGTTTCGGCGCCCGCACTAATAGCATCTATAATGTTTTCAATTTCGACATTACCTACATAAAGTCTGTTTAGCAAATCCTTAAAAGCTTCTTTTTTTGTAAGCTCTTTGTTTGCTACTGAAATTTTTTTTCGATAGTCCTTAATTAAGGTTATGAGGTGTTTATCCATCTATGAGATTGTGATACTATTAAAATTGGCCTTATTAAGATGCCTAAGTTATGACTTTTTATAGCTTTGACAATGAGAATCACTATCCCACCGTTGTACGAAGTTTGCAACTTCGGCTATTATGCCCATAGTTTTTAAACTCCCAAACAGCATTTTCTATTTGCTTTGCAGATGTAGAGATTGCTTCGTTCCTCGCAATGACGTGGTGGTTAAGTATTGATGAGATAAAAAAGAAGTTTTATTTTGCACAATGGTATTTAAAAGAGGCGGCTGTGTTTATATAATGACCAATAAGTACAACAGCGTTTTATATGTTGGCGTATCGTCTGAATTACCAGGCAGAGTATGGGATCATAAAAACAAAACTCATCCTAAAAGTTTTACAGCTAAATATAATTGTGATAAGTTGGTTTACTATATTTTCTATCCGCATATTGAAGAAGCTATTGCTGCCGAAAAGGCACTTAAAGGCAGTAGCCGAAAGCATAAGCAGCAATTAGTAAATGATATGAATCCGGAATGGAAGGATTTGTATGATTTGTTACTTGAATGAAAATTATCTTGGTGATTTGCAGGCGTAGAGATTGCTTTCCCGAAAAATCGGGACGGGCTGTTCCCCGCAATGACGTGGTGGTGAAAGTAGGTGTTACATTTGCCTGTTTCACCCCACCCAAAATTGACTAATTTGCAATTGTTTGATTATCAATCTATAAAATAAAAATAACACCTAAAAGCACCGACGAATACGTCGTTACACCTTGTTTCATCTTGTTTCACCCAATTTTGCCAAATTGTTGTATTTCAATCAATTAGCTTAAAATGCTGTTTCACGTGTTTCATTTGTTTCACCCTCACGTGAAACATCCCGATAGCTATCGGGACCGCGCATCACCACTCACCACTCACTCCTGCCCTATCACCGATATAATATTCCCTGCCGGGTCTTTGAACCAGGCTATATTCGGCCCTTTATCGCCACCCCCGCGCACAATGCCTTTCGCGTCGGTTTTCATATAGCCGTCGTATTGTTCAAACACAATACCTTTCGCTATAAGGGCATCCACTGCTTCGTCAACGTTGGGTACCGGGAAGTTAAGCACCGTAAAGGTTGCCGGCTCGTGGTTGGGCTTGGGATAGATCATGAGGTTATTACTGCCCGCTATGCGAATCTCTAATATCCCCATCGGGTTATCGACGGTTTCCAGCCCTAATACTTCGGTATAAAAGGCCTTTGCTTTCTGCAGGTCATCTACAGAAAAGCTGCTGAATGCTTTTGTGTTCTTAAACATGGTGCTATCAATTTTAGTTTACTAAGGTACGTGCTAATTGTGCTTTATGTGGGGTGTCATAAAGTCAATCGCAGGGGGTATTTGCGACATTAACAGCCAAACAACTAATTAGTTTGGAGTATCCAATAGTACAAACTATTAATTATCGCTTACAATGGCAGCCTTTTTACGCTGTTTGTTCACACTATGGCTGCGCAGAAAATTGTAAGTAAAGCTAAGCCCCATATATTGATTGCCCCGGCTATCATTGGTGCCATCAAAAAAGTAATATCCCTGCACAACCGCTATGGCCGAGTTTGCTGATATATTGAAATTAATGCTATTGCATATCTCGGTCATTAGGCCCTGCTTCGCGCCAAATACATAACCGGCGCCTAAACATAAGCCCTCCGCAAACCTGCCTTTCGAAAAGATATTTATGGTTGGCCTGAACTCCAGGTATTTGGTAGTATCGCTTCCGGCACTTAGCGAATTTAACCTGCCGGCAGCCAGGCCGATATCAAAAATACCGTAGGTCCTGCCAATCTCGAACGCGGGCGAAAATCGTTTGGCAGCGCCCCCCTTTGTATTTACCAAAATATCGGTATTTACCGACAGGTAAAAATAACGCGGTTCCTTATTTTCTTTGGAGGTGTCTGATTCTATAACCGTATCTTTTCCGGCAGCTTTATGCTGGCCCCGGGCTATAAATGCTTTTGAAACATTTGGGAATACAGAAGTGTTTTGTGCAAGCGCGCAGGTTGCACTTATCACCAGGATGATAGTAAATAGTATTTTCATTAATCGGGAATAAATAATATTTATAAATCATAAGGAGATTTAGTGTAAATTGTTTTTATAATCAGCATTAACTTATTAATGGAAAAGAAAAAAACCACGGTCAAACAAATCAAACATGACCAAAGCAACTCAAACATCCAGGAGCTCAAATCGTCATTGGATTTCGAGCTAAAAAGAGCGGATAAATTTGCCATATTTATCGCCAATATTTTAGGCAGTATAGGGTTCCTGGTGGGTTGTATAGCGCTGTTTACCGTATGGATAAGCTGGAACTTAAATTTTAAACCGTTTGACCCTTTCCCGTTCCCGATATTGCAAATGATGGTGTCGCTGTTCGCAATTGTGCTGTCGGTATCCGTCCTCATTAACCAAAACCGGCAGGGCCGTATAGAAAAAATAAGGGGGCAGGTTGAGTTTGAGGTGAATGTCCGCGCCGAGAACGAGGTCACCAAAATACTCAATATGCTGCATGAGGTACATCAAAAAATGGGATTGAACACCCAAAATGATAAGGAACTGGAAGAAATGAAGGAGCAAACCGACATTAAACAAATACATCAAACCCTGGATGACCAGGAGGAAGGCGAATCGCTGTTGAAAGAATGATCAACTATATATTATAGTAAAAATTTAATTAAGGTGGTTGCGCCTAAGCCCTGCCCGTCGCTTTTTATTTCAAACGAACCCGCATGGCTTTCAACAATTGATTTACAATTATACAGCCCAAGCCCGGTACCGCTTTTTTTGGTAGTAAACCCTCTTTCAAAAAGGCGCTTGCCTGTTTCTTTATTAAATCCCTGCCCGTTATCAATAACCTTCAATTCAATTACTTTATTTGTTTCATATAATGACAATGATACCGTGATCTTTTTTTCAGTAGTATCAAAATCAATCGCCTCCACGCTATTTTTCAAAACATTTAAAATTACCTGCATCAACTTGGTATGATCGCCTTTTATTATATAATCACCCGGTTTTATATCAATTTTAAGCTGGATGCCTTTTTTATCAAATGATGCAAAAAGCATGGCTTTGCAATCGTCAATTATATTAACCAAGTTTACAGGTTTTCTTTCATGTGCACCTTCGCGGCCCCTAACAAATTGACGCTGTATATTTAATATCTCCTGTATATGCGTTACAATGTTTAAAAGCTCATTAACTGATTTGCCAATTTCATCTTTATTTTCTGTTTGAGTATTAACAATACCTTCGGTTACTGCCATAAGCGCGGTAACTTTATCGGCGCCTATCGCAGTAGTAAGTTCTGTTTTGCGGGCTTTTATAAACAAGTCCAGATTTTTTATGGTAGCTATATTATCTTTGTCGAGCGCACGGTTTATACGGTTAAGGTATGAACCGAAACCAACAAGGGCATTACCAATGTCATGCAAAACTTCTGATGCTATTTCAAACTTTCCCTGGGCTATAGCTTTTTCCAGCTCCTGTTCTTTTTGCCTGGTAAGCTGCTCATTTAAGCTTTTCAGATCAGCGGCCTGCTGAACCAGGTTTTTCATTATCTCTTCGCGTTCAAGCAGCGCTTGCTTCATTTGGGTGATATCCCTGTTTATGCCCAATAAACCCACCACTTTGCCCGTATTGTCTTTAATAGGGACCTTGGTAGATAAATTCCATCTTATTTCATTGGTTTCTTTATCATGCAACTGCTCTTCGTGATTAATAAGCGATTTACCTGACTTCATTAATAATTGTTCATCCTCAAAAAACTGCTGGGCCTCCAGCGGGTGAAAATCAAAATCTGTCTTTCCTATCAGTTCTTCTGGCGATTTTAAGCCGGCATTAATGGCCACGGAGGTATTGCAGAGTATAAAGCGGCTGTCTGCATCCTTTAAATATATCTGATCAGGCAAATTCTCAATTACCAGGTTAAACAGGTTTTTTTGCGCGAATGGTGTATCTTCATTAAATCCCGCGTCAATAATACTATTGGTATCTGGCACGGATTGCTCCTTTGGTTCAAGGTTTTTCATTTTGCTGTGTTGAATTTACATACACTTACAAAGGCAAACTAATAGTAAACACAGCGCCATCATTATTTTTAACAGTAATGTTTCCGCCGTGGGCGTTAACATATTGTTTTACTATTGCCAGGCCTAAACCGGTACCGGTACTTTTGGACTTAGTAACGAAAGGGTCAAAAAGGGTATTTATTATTTCGGGCGGTATGCCGGTGCCGTTATCGCTTATATTCAATACTGCCTTATTATCAATTACATTGGCCGATATATTAATTTCGCCGTCTTTTTTACCTTGCAATACATCCATAGCATTATTAACCAGGTTGCTTATTGTGCGGCGCAGTTTACTTTCATCACCAGGCACCATCAAATCTGCCGGGATATCAAGTTTTATTATCGCATAGGTTGTATCTTCCCTGCTGCCTTGCGACAGTTTAACCGCCTCGCCGACCATTTCACTTAAGTTAAGCGGGGTTTTTTCAACAGGGATGTTATTAATAAAATCCATAAAATCATCCAAAATTTCAGAAGCCTGCTCGGCCGACTTATCGATCATATCAATTAACGGATTATCACCACCATCCTCGTCTTCGCGCATCATCTCATTCAGTACCTTAATTTTTTTGATCGGCGATCGCAGATCATGCATAACCATACCTATTACCTGCCCCACGGCTGATAGTTTTTCCTTTTGCAAAAGCTTATCATTCAGTTCAGCATTACGGATAGCCTGGGCCGCGTTTTGCACAAAAAGCTTTAGCAGGTACATTTTTTCTGTTTTAAGCCTTTCCTGTTTTTTCAATATCGCGAAAAATGAATATTTATCCATCCGGGCAAGTATAAGCTCATCGAGCTGTATTACTTCGTCTTTTCCTATATTAGCGTTTTTAACGCGGGCAATTAACTCGCCCAGGTTTATTTTTTCTTCAAGCGCGCCAATTGAAAGTATTTTTTCATAAGTAAAATCATCATGCAGTTTACCTATTAACGCCATATCAGTATCTACAGAGCTGGCAAGCTGTTCAAGTATATTTTTTAGTAAGGAGGTAAGCTGATTTTTATTTAACCCGATCGATGATATTGATTCTATCAAATTTTCAAGGTTCCTTAATTTATTATAATCAGTTACCGCTTTTGTGGCTAACTGGATAATTTCTTCTGGGGCATACGGCTTGCAATGATAGCCTACGTTTTGTCCTGCTTGTTCAACTATTTCATCAATGGAGCGGTCGCTGTAGGCGGTAATAAAAATAATTTCAACCTTAATATCATATTTTCTTATTTCAATGGCTGTTTCTAATCCGTTCCAGCCCGGCATACGCATATCTAAAAATATTACCGCGTATGGGTGACCGGCTTCTAATGCTTTTATTACACGCTTTACCCCTTCCATGCCGTTAGAGGCCTTATCAACTGTAAATACAGGAATGCTGGGGGTGCGCGTAGTAAGCAAAGGTTTGGGAGCATCAAAAAGAACATTAACCGCATCGTTTATGATCTCCTGACCTTTAGATTCGTAGTCCGGAACTAAAATATCTTCAATATTATCACGTACTATTTCTTCATCGTCTATTATTAAGACGGATGTATTAATTTCGTTATTCATAATTAGGGGTTAATCATTCAAACCTTGTACGATTTTTTTTAAATTAGGTTGGATAAATATATATATTTAATTATAAAATGATATAATATATAACTGATTAATAACCTAATACAACTTTCGGGAGTAACCACTGGCAGTTTAACTATAAAGTTCGGGTTTAAATCTTTTTGCCAGTAAGCCGGTGGCCAAAGTAGGATCTATTTCTGCCACTATAACCCCTGTTTTTCCGTAGGTTTCATGAGCGATACAGGTGCCATCCGAGCCAATAATAGCGGAAGCTGATTCCGGAAAACGGAAAGCATAATTGGAGCTTGCAAAATATATAGTGTTTTCCAGTGCCCGCATCATCATGGCCCTCTCATAATACGGATTATCTTTATTTCCCCACTCCGTAAGCTCTTTGCCCCGGGTATTGCTACCGGCGCAATGCGGATGAAAAACTATTGTTGCCCCCCCCCCGGGCCGCCCATCTAACCGTTTCAGGGTACCGGAACCCTTCGTGGCATATTACGATCCCGAACTTTACGCCATTCACTTCAAAAATATGACGTTGTGTACCGGGTATCCAGAAGTTATCCTCGGTAGGGTCTAACTGGTTTTTTGTTTGATAGCCTAATACTTCGCCGGTATTTGATATAACGTGCGCTAAATTCACCAGTCCATTGGCAGTATACCAATCCATGGGCAATATAATGGCTGTATGGTTTTGGGCCGCTATTTCACATGCCTTATCAAGCGCCAATTGCAATTTTTCGGGCGAACGCTCTTCAACTTCAAACTCCAGTAAAGGGTACCCGGGAATGTACGATTCAGGAAAACAAATAAGTTCGGCTCGTTGTTCAGCAGCATCTTTTACCAGTTTTTCCATCCAGTATAAACCGTCGCTTATTGATTTTGGGAACGGAGGCGAGGCTATGGCGATCTTCATAATTTATAAATGAGGAATGAAAATACATTATAAAATTTAAAAGATGAATTTAAAAAGTATTTTACCTGGAAGCTCAGCTAACATCCAGGCCTTTGCACATTGTGTTATATAATTAATGCTGGCTCAATACCTATTTATTTATAATTTAAATATTTTCTATATTTAAACCTTATAATAATATAATGTTAATATGACCAATTAAAATATAAGGTTATTATGAGCAATGTCCTGCCTCTTCAAAAAATATATTCTATTACCGAATACTGGAACAGTTTAAAGCCACAAAATAATATTGGTGTTAATTTAGAGGAGTCATGGAAAAAAAAGGTCGAATTCCTGGATTATGTATCAGCACAAAATAATGTCGTAGTATTTCTATGGAATGCTTTTACCAATCGCTTTATATATATGAGTGATAAGGTAAAAATTTTGGCAGGACTGGACCCCGCGTTATACACAGCTGAAAATGGCATGGAATATTCAATGTCAAGGATGTATCCCGACCACCTTCCTGTCGGATTGCAACTCTATAAAAAATTTATGAATTATTGTGCCGAAAACAATATACACGCTGTTAAGGATGTGTCTTTTAGTCTGAACTACCTTTTTAAGAATGGCAAAGAAGAGTATATCCAGGTTTTACAACAAGATGTGGTTTTAGAGACTGACGATACAGGTAAGCCTTCACTGGCACTAAGCTTTATACACCAAATAGGCCATATAAAAAAGCAGAATTCGGTTGGTGGTGTTATAGTGGCGCCAAATGAGGTCAAAATATTCAACTATAATCCTCAAAAAAAATGTATCGAACAACCAAAGACAATTTCAGACCAGGAAAAGAAAATTATTGATCTGCTTGCCCGCGGCCTTGATACCAAAAGTATAGCCCGCATGCTTTTTATCAGCCCTTATACAGTAAATACCCATCGGCGTAACCTCATCAAAAAAACTGAGTGTTTAGATGCTACCGCTGTAGTAGCTTATGCAAAGCTTATCAATTTAATATAATAACTAAGGTTTTCTATCGCAACAGGCCGGTTAACTTTACTGAAATACGTTACACATTCTATTGAGAATGTTGTATATACCTAATTTAGGTATTGTCGCCATTGCTTAATACAATTATTTTTATCAGGTTATTAACCTTTATTTTTCAAGAGAATAACTACGGCGTTTTAAAAATTGCCCTGACTATAGTATGCGGCTTTTTTCATGGTATCCTAAACTTATAAATATGAAAAAATATTTACGTGCTAAAAATATTATAAAATCATTCTTAACGAAGCAAACTATTATATTTCTAATTACAATTCTAATAATAGGATTCTCAACTGAACTTTCTTTTTCGCAGGCATCGCCGACCATTACTTCTTTTTCACCTGCGAGCGGGTCGGTAGGCACATCGGTTACCATAACCGGTACTAACTTTAATGCCACCGCGGCCAGCAATATTGTATTTTTTGGGGCTACCATGGCAACAGTTACTGCGGCAAGCACTACCAATTTAACCGTTACGGTACCCGCCGGGGCCACTTATCAGCCCATATCAGTATTGAACGCGGCAACGGCTTTAATTGGCTACTCGGCAAGCCCTTTTGTAACCACCTTTACACCAACTAAAGGCAGCATTACCACTGCCGATATTGCCGCCAATGTTGACTTTACAACGGGTAGTAGACCTTTCAGCGTCGCGATCGGCGACCTTGACGGCGACGGTAAGCCCGACCTGGCCGTGGTTAACTATAGTAGTAACACAGTATCCGTATACCGCAATACGTCAGCAAGCGGTTCCATCACGGCAGCATCCTTTGCCGCCTCGGTTGACTTTGCAACGGGTAGCGGCCCCGGAAGCGTAGCGATAGGCGACATTGACGGCGACGGCAGGCCCGACCTTGTTGTGGCTAACGGGAGCGTTTCTACAGTATCCATATTCCGCAATACGTCAACAAGCGGTTCCATTACGGCTGCTTCCTTTGCCGCTAAGGTTGACTTTGCAACGGGTAGCGGCCCTGTAAACGTAGCGATAGGCGACCTTGACGGCGACGGCAAGCCCGATCTGGCCCTGGTAAACTTTAGCGGCAGTACGGTATCCGTATTGCGCAATACGTCAACAACCGGTTCCATTACGGCCGCATCCTTTGCCGCCAAGGTTGACTTTACAACGGGTAGCGGCCCTCGCGGCGTAGCGATTGGCGACCTTGACGGCGACGGCAAGCCCGACCTGGCCGTGGCTAACTATAACGTTGGTACGCTATCGATATTACGCAATACGTCAACAAGCGGTTCCATCACAGCTGCTTCCTTTGCCGCCAAGGTTGACTTTACAACGGGTAGTGCAACTTACAGCGTAGCGATAGGCGACCTTGACGGCGACGGCAAGCCCGACCTGGCCCTGGCAAACTTTGGCAGTGCTACGGTATCCATATTCCGCAATACGGCAACAAGCGGTTCCATTACGGCTGCGTCCTTTGCCGCTAAGATTGACTTTACAACGGGTAGCCAGCCTCAAAGCGTAGCGATCGGTGACCTTGACGGCGACGGCAAGCCCGACCTGGCATTGGCTAATAACGCCAGTGCTACGGTATCCGTATTCCGCAATACGTCAACAAGCGGCTCCATTACGGCTGCATCGTTTGCCGCTAAGGTTGACTTTACAGCGGGTAATGGCCCTTGGGGTGTAGCGATAGGCGACCTTGACGGCGACGGCAAGCCCGACATGGTCCTGCCTATTGTAGGCAGTAACACGGTATCGGTGTTGCGCAATAGCCCGGTATTTCCGCCACCTACTATCGCCTCATTTAGCCCGGCAAGCGGGCCGGTAGGCACCCTGGTTACCCTTAACGGAACAAATTTAGGCAGCCCTACTGCTGTTACAATTGGCGGCGCAACGGCATTGGTTATATCAAACACAGGCACAGTGCTTGTTGGTTTGGTAATGCCGGGAGCGGCAACCGGCGCGGTATCGATTAGCACTTCTGCCGGTACGGCAAGCGGCGGCAGTAATTTTACAATAACGGCACCTATTCCCCCAACCGCACAGCAGGGAAATAAATTGGTGGGTACAGGAAATGTTGGTCAGGCGCAGCAGGGGACTTCGGTAGCAATAAGTGCCGACGGCAACACGGCTATTGTAGGCGCCTGGTACGATAACAATTACCAGGGTGCAGCGTGGATATACACCCGCAGCGGAGGAATATGGAGCCAGCAGGGAAATAAATTGGTGGGTACAGGAAATGTTGGCCAGGCGCAACAGGGCATTTCGGTAGGCTTAAGCGCTGATGGCAATACCGCTATAGTGGGTGGTTTTTCTGACAATTCAGGTATTGGTGCTACGTGGATATATACCCGGAGCGGAGGCGTATGGACACAGCAGGGAAGTAAATTGGTAGGCACTGGCGGTTCGGGAGCATCTGCACAGGGAAGGTCCGTTTCCCTGAGTGCCGATGGGAACACCGCCATTGAAGGGGCATATAATGATAATTCGGGCCAGGGCGCCGTGTGGGTTTATACCCAGAGCGGAGGCGTATGGAGCCAGCAGGGGAATAAATTGGTGGCTACGGGAGGTATTGGTCAGCCGGGACTAGGCTTGAGTGCTGCCCTAAGCGCCGATGGAAATACGATCATCGCAGGTGGGGCGAATGATAATGGTTACCAGGGTGCAGCTTGGATATTTACCAATAGCGGGGGAACCTGGACACAGCAGGGAAGCAAATTGGTGGGTACGGGTAGTGTAGGAGGTGTTTTTGTGGAACAGGGCCAGTCGGTAGCATTAAGCGCGGATGGTAGTACGGCAATGGTTGGCGGTGCAGGGGACAATGGCCACCAGGGCGCAGCATGGGTGTTTACCCGCAGCGGTGGAACCTGGAACCAGCAGGGAAGTAAACTGGTAGGCACCGGAAATGCCGGCGCCGCTTACCAAGGCTTTTCGGTTGCATTGAGCGCCGATGGTAATACCGCTATTATTGGCGGACCAGAAGATGCTAACAGCGGCCAGTTGGCTGGGGGTTTTCAAGGTAGTACTCCCATTGTTAATGGAGCAAATAATAAAAATGGTCAAACCGTTGCGGATATTCATGGCAATACCCCCATCATTGACGCGGCGGGCGGCAGCAATTCCACCGTAGGTGCAACATGGGTGTTTACCCGAAGCGGCGGAACCTGGAACCAGGTAGGAGGCAAATTAATTGGAATCGGAAGTGTGGGGGCAGCACAAGAGGGATATGGTGTTGCAATTAGCGCCGATGGCAGTACTTCAATTGTAGGAGGTTTGGGAGATAATTCCAATATTGGTGCTGCCTGGGTTTTTGTACCGGCAGTGGCACCCGTTATTACCTCTTTTTCACCGGCCAGCGGCCCGGTAGGCACCTTGGTAACTATTAATGGCACAAACTTAAATAACCTCATTGCATTTACTATTGGCGGCACTACTGCGCTGGTTATTTCAAATACAGGTACGCAACTTACGGGTTTTGTAATGCCGGGTGCAACAACAGGTGCTATATCGCTTACCACAGTTGGTGGTACAGGCGTTGGCGGCAGTAATTTTACGGTAACACCAACACCATATCCTTCGGCACAACAGGGGAATAAGCTGGTGGGCACAGGCAATACCGGTGCTGAAGAACTGGGTACGGCAGTAGCAGTAAGCGCCGATGGCAATACGGCTGTTGTTGGGGCATCTCATGATAACGCAAACGTAGGGGCCATATGGGTTTATACAAGGAGCGGAGGTACCTGGACTCAGCAGGGAAGTAAATTGGTGGGTACAGGAGGTATTGGTCAGTCGTCGCTGGGATCTTCTGTCGCTATTAGCGCTGATGGTAATACAATTATAGCAGGTGCCGAATATGATAATTATACGCTTGGCGCCATAGGTGCAGCCTGGATATTTACGCGCAGCGGCGGGGTATGGGCGCAGCAAGGGTCGAAGTTAGTAGGCACAGGCATTACCGGAGGTGCTGCAGATCAGGGCTGGTCAGTCGGTTTAAGCGCCGATGGCAATACAGCGATAGTGGGCGGGATTGTGGATAACTCTGGTGTAGGCGCGGCCTGGAT
>Ga0206912_1080_pt1 | contig 28244 bp, 26 predicted proteins | sample Alteio_BWOrgHeat_75_FD_152933 | JGI IMG/M metagenome (GOLD analysis project Ga0206912, IMG submission 152933) | Enriched cells from forest soil in Barre Woods Harvard Forest LTER site, Petersham, Massachusetts, United States -... | ecosystem: Environmental > Terrestrial > Soil > Temperate forest >... | reverse complement strand
ATTATAACTATTTAGTTACATAAATTATTGTTTAGTTTATTATTTAATTAAATTTAATAAACAGGAACAATATGCTATCCCAAGATATTCAAGAAATTAAAAAACCATCCGTTAACATTGAAGTCTCTTATAAACAACAATACAACCCTATTCTATCCGTCAATCCACAGTACACAGTCGTGATTCCTGAAGCCAGTGTTAAGAGCGATACTATGTTCCAGAATGACCTTCCCGAAGGCTCTGTACAGCCATCAAGCAATGGTACCTCTTCTAGAACTAATACGATCCCCCAATCCAAACTTGCAAGCGGGTTTGGTGCACATGCTAGTATCTTCGCGAAGCGCCAAGGTTATCCAGATGAAATATATGAAATGCTTACAGAATATGTACAAAATAAAGAGAACGTCTTAGATCTCGGTTGCGGCACAGGTATAGCTACAAAGTCATTAATAAAAATATTCTCAAATGTACGAGGATGCGATTGGGACAAAGATATGATCAAAGAGGCTGAGAATAATGACTCAGGCCACTTTGATGTGGGCAGCGCTTATGATCTCCCTTATGAAGATGGTCAGTTTGGCCTTGTCACGTGTTTTGGTTCCTATCATTGGTTTTGCGATAACGAAGCTACCAAAGAAATTTCAAGAGTGCTTAAGCCATCTGGTTATCTGTTGGTGGTCAGTGGAAGCCCAGGAAACAGTAAAAAAATTACAGGGGCTTTTTCAGATTCACAGAAGATAATAGAAGAAGTCGTCACCGATGCAAAAATAGTTCATCCGAGAGAAACCTATTTTCCGATTGAAGTTTTGGAAAGAAATGGCTTTGAAATTGTGAAAACTGAAGATGTCGTTGAGACTAAGTCATACACTGTAGATGATATTCTCGACGTAATACAAACACGTCACATGTGGCAGTATGCTATACAAGCTAAAAAGGAAGATGTCATTTTACAGAAGCTGAAAGAGCATTTCGAGTCCATCAAGGATAAAAACGGCTTGGTATATGACTATATGCCTCAATTTAGGATTGTAGCCAAAAAGAAGAGTAAAAACTAAGGCCGTCGCAAACTAAAGAATTTTTAGGCCATATTCAGGAAGTACATGCCTTTAGGACATTTTAAGTCTTGAAGTCCTCATGTTAATTAGAATAGCTCTGAATGAGAACCAATTCTAGCTAAATACAAACGCTTCTCATCCGTTTTGTAAATCAGCAAAACGTCAGGTTTAATATGGCAGTCGCGATATCCATTATAATTCCCTGAAAGAGGATGATCGCGATATTTTTCGGGTAATTCTTCCCCTTTGCGAAGCATATCGATAACTTTATCAAGCTCATCAATTACTTCTTGTTTATGCAAATATCTTTTGAGATCTCTTTTGAAACGGCTATTTGGTTTTGGATTTAGCACTTGGTTTCACTCCCATATCCGCCCAGAAATCATCCATGGATGCATATTCAATTCCACGACCCTCATCAAGCTCTTTCATCGCAGCAAGAGTTTCTTTATTAGGTTTTTTAGACTTGTGTGCTATTTCATCATTGGCTTTAGAAAGAAAATACTCACTAATGGTCATGTGATTACGAGCTGCGAGCATCTTAATACGTGCTCTTTCATCAAGTGAACATTCAATAACTACTCTGACTTTATGTGAGTGATGATGCTGCTGTGTGGCCATACACCTACCTCCTTTTGACTTTATTATACAGAACTTGCAGTTTTTACAAAAGTGTCAGTTTTGTCATAGACTTACGTTAAACAGATGATAGCTGAGTTGAATCGTACCAAACTCTGTTGCAAAAGAGCATACCTACAGTTATGCACATTACACCCATAAAGAGTTCCTGTGCTCTCTTCACAGGACCTAATTGTTTATTTGTTAAAATCTTTACGACGTGATCGCCGCCTACAAGAATAAACATACACGCCGCCGGCACATAAAAAATCCCATTGAGAAAGGTATATCTGTCTCTATAGCCATCAGGCTTCAACAAGAGATACACAATCCCATTCGTCGAAAGACCAAGTGCTGTGCCCACATGATCAGCATATGTCAACTCATCTTTCGGTTTTGTGTGATCTGTAGGTTGTGGTGGCGTCTCTGCAGGATAATAATAGGAATACTGTTTAAAGGTATCTGTAATGCAATCTAGAATTAACCTGGAAACAAGCTCATCAGCTACCCTTTTTTAGCAAAGCAATATACCAAGAGCTCGCTTAAATCGGAAATGGCCTATTCAGGAATTGTTATGAGTTCCTGAAGAGAGATGGTACGTTAGAATTAACAAGAAAATGTAGCGGCAGCCGGACTCGAACCAGCGACCTGCGGATTATGATTCCGATGCTCTACCGACTGAGCTATACCGCTATAAATATAGCCTGCATGGATATAGAACACATGGGCTATAGTGGATTGATCTCAGAAAACAAAATTAGCGGGGGGAGGATTCGAACCTCCGACCTTTGGGTTATGAGCCCAACGAGCTAACCCCTGCTCCACCCCGCGTCATACCGAGAACGCGCTTGATCTTATCTCAAACCCTCCATTTACGCCAAGCATCTTCTCAAAGAAGGATAATAAAATAAATATTTGCTATAATGAACTCAAAAGAGAGCGCGTATTATGAGCGGCGTACATGGTCCAATACAGCCTATAGATATCTCAAGAAACCAACCTACTGATACTACACAAAAGACTAAGAAAAGCTGGTTTAGTCATAAACTCTCAATCTTCAACTTTTCGTCAAAGAGCGAAGTGTCAACAGAAGAATTAAAGCCCGACTTTCGAAGAACCGCATCCAAAGGAGAGAGTAAACGAAATTCTATGGGTGAAGGCCAGCCTCTTGAACCTACCAAAGAGCAGCTTTCATCGCTTCAAGAGAGCAAAGTGAAGCCAGAAACAACCAAAAATGACAAGACTGATCAAACGTTCATGCAGACAACAGGAAAAGTACCCACTAAGCCTATCGAGCTAAAACAAACATCTGATGCCCAACCTCCTTCAACCGATAACCAAAAGGAGAAACTAATTGTTGAGTACCTAAAGAAGGGGGAAACCTTGTATGATAGGCTGCTTACAATGGAACGAGAACTTAAAAAACAAGACTCGACATCTCCAATGGAACCACAGACATTGGTCCGTATCCAACATGAAATTAATATAAATACAAATTCAATAGAAAAACTCAAAGACGAGGTAAAAGACGAAGCTGTTTTAGGTAGAATAAATAAGAATATCTCTACATACGAGAAAATACAAGAAGTAAGTCGTTTAAAAAGTCTAAATAATTCAGCAAACGATAAGAGAATTTACAATGAAGATCAGAAGAACGTAGATAAGCCAAAAAAAACGCTGACCGATGATGAGCAAATCGGAAAAGCATGGAAGGAATTGGAAGGTATAATTTTTATAATGAGAAATGGTCAAAATCTGGACGTAACTTCTGAGCGGGCAAGAACAATATCGGAGAGATTTAGTAAAGAGGTCCTTGTCGCCACTCTCAAAAAGCCAAAAGAGGGTAATGAAGACAAGACACTTATCGATATGATAGAAAAACTCAATCCAAAATTGCACGCAGAGCTCCTACTTAAGTTCCCGAAACTTAAGAAGTAAATTATATACTCACCAACAAACAGCCTACATTCGTTCTATCCACTTTCACTTGAAGTTTTGGGTAGAGATGATGGATCCAGTTTCGTAAAGCGTTTCTCATGTCGAACAGTATCTTTTTACTATCTTGTACTTTCTGATGACCCTCCCCTATTCCTGTGATAATTGTCAGGGAAGACTTTCTCGTTCCATCCAAAATCTCTTTCAAATAGCTCTCAAGAGCTAAAAGACAAAATCCAAACGTCTTATTATGGCAATCAAATGAGAAGCCATGGAGAGTATCCTGAACTGCAAATGATCGATTATAAAGTTCCAGATCAAGCGGCAGACGTTCTGAATATAGCTTGCGAGCATCATCGAGCTTATCAAGACGCACAAGAAGATCGATCATATACATGGTTAAAGATGTAACAGATTTAAGTGTCTTTAGTGCAGATGTATAGAGATTCCAAGCATCATCAAAAAGCTCTTGAGCCGCATAGTACTTCAAAAGGGTTGTAAAGATGCGTTCATTACCTTTTATTTTTTCATCGGCCATTTTTTCTAGAGCAAGATTAAGACGAGCATGGTCATTTTTTTCGACATGCAGATCTATAAGAGACGAGAAGAAAATGAGCGAATATGCAACTCCACTCTCTTCAATTTCCTCGAGAAAAGAATCGATTTTAAGATAATTTTTATCAATATAGTAGAGCTTAAGGAGCGATGTATAGGTGAAAATAGACTGTTTCAACCCAGCTTGTGTCATCAGGTGACGAATTTTAGCAATGCCTGTAACATCATTCTTTTTAATACACCTATGTAAAAGGATTGAATAGGAGTATTCACCGAGGTCAATACTTTTGTCATTCATCCTCTGAATAGTATGCTGTATCCCCTTTTCGTCATCCATGTCTGCATAGAGTTTTAAGAGAGTTGTAAAGGTAATCAGACTAGGATTTATGTTTGCCTTTTCCATACGAAGCAAAACCCCCTCTGCTCCTTTTGGAAACTTACTTAAAGCATAGCCACGAAGAAGTGTAGAAAAAGTAACTATATTAGGCTCGATATCCCAACTTTTCATCCGCCTCATGATATCCTCAGCAGACTTGATGTTATTCAAATTGACAGCGTTGTTTAAGAGAATAGTAAAGAGATTGACATGGGGCCGAATTTTTCCTGTCTCAATAAGGTCAGAGATATGAGTAATCTTATCTTGGTCATTGACGACGCTGCATGCATGCAATAGGGCATTTAAAATAACATATGAGGAGATCAAAGAGGTATTAAGAATTTCATGCTCTAGATAATCCAAGCCATAGCTGCTTTCATGGTCTGAAAGCCATTTTAAGAGCTGTAGATACGATGATTGTTCTGCAAATTTGCCCTGTCCACGTATCTTCTTAAGGCATTCAATAGCAGATGTGATGTCATCTTTTTTCAGATGCTGTTCTAATAATTTCTCATATTCAAACTTATTTAAATTCTGCCCAAGGAAAACAAAGGACTGGCCCTTAATTTGATTATCGACGAGCTTGGAAACTTTTTTACTCGAATTAGAATGACCAATATCGCTAAATACAGTGTTGGTACATTCAACCTCAGGTAAAGTTTGAGTAAATAGCGAACGTTTAATATTGGGATCAAACCATTCATTGTAGTCCGACATATAATTCCTTAAAATTATTGCGGAAAATAATACCATATCATAGATAATACTAGCTATCAAACCACCTTAAACAGTACTATTCTTCCGTTAATTTTGAATAAACCGAAGAGAAAACGTATATATGATACACCTAGTTGGCTTCTTCCTTTCCTTGATCTTGTTTAGTACCATACAAGCAGAAAACTACAGCTATTTCCCGAAGGCGCTTGAAGTTATTGAAGAGGATGTAAAACAAGCTACAACACCTATAGATAGAGCCTTGAGCCTCATCGATCTTCAATCACTGCTCTTAACACTGCTCAAATCTGATATGGACAGCAGCAGCTACTATAGCCTCCTCAAAACTGCCGAGTGGCGGATAAAGGCAATTCTAGCGCAATCAAAAGAACTCCCTGAGTACAATAAGAAACGCCATAAATGCATAAAAATCCCGTTTACAGTAGCTGGAAGTCCTACTTGGCTCTATGAAAATAGACATGGATATTCCCAGGATCGGGCACTAACGGATCAAGAAAAGGAAGCGTTTTTTCAAATTGAATTTGAAGCTTATCAAAAAAGCGCTCTCAATCAACCTGCAGTGGGGCTTAATTCAGAATCAATAGAACAGCTTATCATAGGTGTACCCTACAACTTTGTAGTAAAACCAAACCTTGAGGTCTGTTTTGGACCTAATCAGGAATATAACCTCCACGATCCAGAAACAAATGCAAAAACCCTCATTAGCCCTGGCCATGGAATTCTGTCTAAAAACGAACCTGTGCTGGCAGCAGGCGAGTTTGTTTTTTACAGAAATAATGATAAAGTACTCTTCCTTTTATCGAGTGCTTCCGGTCACTTTAGACCAGATGTAGAATGCTTAGTCCATTTAGAAGATCAATTGGTACAAATGGGCGTTCCTAGAGAAGCTATTTTCTCTTCAGCTGTGCCGCTCTCAAATCTTGCTCGAAAGACTTTGGAAAAGATTTATAAGGCAATAACCGCTGAATAATTGAATGAATTCCTAGCCATAAACAGATGACTTTCGGTACAAGATACGCAAGAAAATATCATGTCCTATGCGAATTTTAGTGCGAAAACTCTTTGTATTGCATGCCATTCTGTTTGGATCGCTTGTACCAAGCTCACTTTATCCCATACTTCCCGATCAGCTTCCCGAAGCCTTTGATATTCAGCTCGAATCTCCCAGCTTCTCTAACGGTGTTTTAACCACAGATCAAGGTGGAACACTCAAAGGCAAAAACCTCTTCGTTCAAGCCAAAAACATCCGCTACACACGCACGAAAGAGGTGAACAAAATCGAAGCCCAAGGCGATTTGTTCATGCAAATAAAAGATCGTCCCTACAAGGGTGAAAAGGTTGAGATCAACCTCGACACAAACAGAGCAACGATCTGGAATGGCTGTACAGAGGCCGATGAGTGGTATATTGGCGGAAGAGTTATTGAAATTGACCCTGAAGGAAAGGCGCTCTTCCATGATGCCTATGTAACAACAAGTGAAAATGAGCAGAACGACTGGAGTATTGAAGCGAGCCGTGTAGAAGTTCTTCCAGGCGATAAGCTCTCAACAGAAAATGTACGCTTTTACTTTGTCCGAATGCCTCTTCTCTGGCTTCCCAAATACACCATGAACCTTGCAGAAGAAAAAAGCGCTCCCTTCAGCTACCGTTTTCGCTGGGGTGGAAGTGAAGGCGCTCGCATCGGCGTGACCTATGGTTTTTCCTCTTTTAATAACTGGAAGACCAAACTTATTTCTGACTACAACTTCAAATATGGCTTAGGGGGAGGTCTAATCGCCAACTGGAAAAACCCTGCTAAATACAGCTCCTATCAATCCCTCTGGTATGGCGCACAAGCACGAGACAAAACGTGGAAAAGCGGACGCTACCGCTTCCAAGGCATCTACCTCAAATCATGGGTGAAGCAAGATGTGCACCTTCGCGCCATGTATGACAAGTTATCTGATCGTGAGATGAAGACTGACTTTGCAGACCACACCATCAATGACGCGGTCGTTGGAAAAACGGAAGCGAAGCTCTGGAAAACAACACCCAACTGGATTGGAAGTGTTGACGCAACAGTACGCGTAAATAACTTCCAGGACGTCAAGCAAGAGCTGCCTCTTCTTGTGTTTAACACCCGTCCTCAGGTGCTTGGACGATCAGGAATCGTACTCGAAAGCAAAGTCTCTGCTGGCTATTTAGACTATGTCTATGCCAATCAAACGCCAAACGTTACAAACTACGCCTCATCACGTTCAGAGCTCAACCAAAATATCTACAAAACTCTCCTCGTAAGCCCCTTTGCAATTACTCCTAGAGCTGGATACCACCTTATTCAGTATAGCAGCAGCCCGCAGCACAGTCAGCGATTTCAGGCTCTTGCCACTGCTGGTGTCGATGTAAAAACGAGATTTATCGCATCAAACCCTTTTTGCTGCCAGATTGTTGAGCCCTACCTCTCTTATGATTACATCACCCAACCGCAAGTCTCATCTAATGATCATTATGTTTTCGACTTAGAAGATGGATGGGCTAAGCTCAATACGCTCCGCTTTGGTTTGAAACAGCATTTGATGCTTACGCCAAACAGAAATGGCTTTTCAAGACAGCTCCTCTTTGATCTTTATGCTCGTGCTTTCTACAGCCAGCATGTCTATTCCATGGCGATTCCTAAAACCTACCTAAATGCGACCCTTTTAGCCACACCCTGGCAAACCTACACCCTCTCAACCGCTTGGGACCAGGATAACAAAGTCCTCGACCATATAAACCTTATGGGCCGCTTCACGGTATCTGATAAGCTCGCCTTTACGCTTGAATGGCGTAAACGCAGCGCCTTTTGCTGGCGAAAGATTGACAACGACAACTTTATCGTTGATATGGTCCGACCGCAGCATGTACTTCGCAACTCCGAGATGTCCGATAAACGCCAGTTTGCCCGTGCAACATTTTTTTGGCAGATTATCGACAACCTCGACTTTGAAGGGGGCATTCGCCACGGTTGGGGCCGCACCAATTCACCAAACTATTATGAATGGGACTTAACGCTCGGAACACTGGTTCGAGGAGCACTAGTTGTGAAATTTACCTACGAAAAGCGCTACCACGATACCCGTTTTTATTTTAGCTTCGGATTAGGACAAAAACGTCCTTCGAAACAATCTACCTTCAAAAAAATCGGCTTCGGCAGTTACGATCTCTAGTGAAGTAATGGTTTATGAAGTGTTTCACCACAGAGAACTTGAGAGCGCACAGAGACTCTTAAACAATTTTTTCTCTGTGTGCTCAGTGATCTCTGTGGTAAAATTAGTAGCCCACATTTAAACCTATTAGAGTATAATTCTACCGATTAAGGAGTACGCACTTTGGAGTTAGTCGTAGTTGGTGTGGGTTACGTAGGTCTTGTCAGCGCTGCCTGCTTTGCTGAAATGGGCTTTAAAGTCACATGCCTCGATATCAACAGCCAAAAAATTGCAGGGCTCCAGCAAGGCGTTATTCCTATATATGAGCCTGGGCTTGAAGAGCTCGTTCGCAAAAATAGCCAAGCTCACCGCTTAACATTTACAACCGACTATACCTGTATAACTTCTGCTACTGTCTGCTTTATCGCTGTTGACACTCCAGTTGGCGAGGGCGGCCAGTGCGATTTAAAATCAGTTAAAGCTTGCGCCCGTTCCATTGGTCAAACTGTTAGCCATCCTCTTGTTGTTGCTACCAAATCTACTGTTCCCTGCGGTACGCACGCTCTCATTCAATCGATTATTCAAGAAGAGCTGGCTAAGCGAAAACTGAAAATCCAAGTTGATGTTGTCTCAAACCCTGAGTTTTTGAAAGAGGGTGCTGCTGTCACGGACTTTATGAAGCCCGACCGAGTAATCATAGGTACCGATTCTGAGAGAGCAGAGGGAATCATGCGGGATATCTATCACCCCTTCATGCTGAGCTCTGATCGCCTGATCATCATGGATCCCCTATCTGCCGAATTGACCAAATACGCAGCCAATACCATGCTTGCCTTGCGAATTAGCTATATGAACTGGCTATCAGGCATATGCGATGCGACAGGGGCAAATATCTTAAATGTACGCGCCGGAATCGGGTCTGATAAACGTATTGGATCGCAGTTCCTCTGGGCAGGCGCAGGCTTCGGCGGCTCTTGCTTTCCAAAAGATATTCTTGCACTCAGGTATATGGCCGAAGAGCTGGAGCATCCGACCCATATTATTGACGCTCTCCACACCATAAACTCCCAGCAAAAGCAGCTTATTGGGAAAAATATACTCAAGCGTCATAAGGCTGGATCGACGATTGCGATCTTAGGACTCTCCTTTAAGCCTGATACCGATGACATGCGAGAGGCCCCCTCTCTCGTTCTTATCCAGCAACTTATCCAAGCAGGAATGAAGGTACGTCTCTTCGATCCTGTTGCCATGCCTCATGCACAAGAAATAGTTGGTAAAAACAGCCAAATTACCTTCTGCGAGAGCGAACTAGAAGCCGCTCAAGGAGCAGATGCTATAGCCTTAGTCACAGAATGGAAGCAGTTTCGGCTTCTCGACTGGCCTGCAGTTGTAGAGGCTATGAATGGACGAGACTTCTTTGATGGGCGAAACCAATACCGACCCGAAGAGATGGCAAAACGAGGCTTTAATTATTTTAGCATAGGCAGAAAGCCTGAATTTGCTCATGATGACATTGATAAGGTGAATCAATGCAAAAACGAATTATATTCGCAATCCCCATAGGAGCACTTCTCTTCATTGGTCATCTCTTTTCCCGGCTCCCCTTTAACCCTTTTGTGCCCTACCTTACACAATCGTTAAATCCCCTGCAGCCACCTCTTTGGACTGCCTGCATTCTTGGACTTCTCCACGACCTTATTCTCCCCTCACCTAGACTAGGAGCCTTCTCGCTCGCCTATGTTTTATCGACTGCACTCATTGCAGCCCTTTTACGGAAAATCTCATCTACAGGATCTTCGATCTTCATGAAGAGCTTGATCTCTCTATTCTTAACGCTCTTTATTGAAGTACTCGCTCAAGGAATAATTGCCCTTTTAGGAGTGCCTGCTCGAGAAACAAGCTTTGGCCTTCACACCTATATTGTACTCCCGATAGGCACCTTTCTCTTAAGTCTTGCTCTCAATGCAATCACGCTGCGAAGGAGTGCTCCTAGGTATGAATAAGCCGCTTCTTCTCGACGGTACCCTAGTCTCTAGAGAAATAACTAAAGGCATAGAGAAATACACAAAAGAGCTCAAAGTTCGACCTCCAAAGCTTACCGCCATTTTAACCACCGATAATTTCGCCTCGCATACCTACGTAAAAAGAAAGATCAAAGCGTGCTCAGATGCAGGCATAACCTCTCAAGTTATCCACTTAGAAGAGTCTCCAAAAGCGCAGCTTCTCAAAACCATCGAGGAGCTCAATAATGACGATGGTGTCGACGGTATTCTTATTCAACTTCCTCTGAGAAAAGATCACGATCTTCGAGCCGTTTTAGAATCTGTCGATCCAAAAAAGGATGTCGATGGCTTTCATCCAATAAACATGGGCAAGCTTGTTATTGGAGATTACTCAGGCTTTATTCCATGCACTCCTCAAGGCATTCTCACACTCCTCAATCACTATAAAATTCCCATAGAGGGCGAAAATGTTGTGATTATTGGTCGAAGCATTATTGTGGGACGCCCTCTGGCTCTTCTGCTCTCGCAGAACAAGCCCGGTTTAAATGCAACAGTAACGCTTGCACACAGCAAGACACATGACCTTATCAAGCTCACACGTTCCGCAGATATCATTGTTGCTGCCTGCGGCTCGCCCCGCCTCATTCGAAAAGAGCACATACGGCAAAACTGCGTGCTCATCGACGTCGGCATCAACCGCGTCGATGAAGCTCTCTGCGGAGATGTGCATGAAGAGTGCTATCCCTTAACTTCTGCCTATAGCCCAGTTCCAGGAGGCATTGGCCCTATGACTATAGCCTCCCTTCTTTCCAACACGGCGCTCAGCCATGCACGGAGGTTTAATCTCCCATGCGAATTCTCCTCTGTATCTTAGTACTGTTAACCTCCTGTAAACAGCAAAAACGTGAGCTTGTCTCTATCCGAGGCGTGGAGATGACCATCCCTTTCAGAATTTCTGTCGCAGGGCCCCTTTCACAAAATGAAATAAATGCACTCGACAGCACTGTGTTTCAAACCTTTCGCCATATCGATCAGCTCTACAATAACTGGAACAAAGACTCGGAAGTCTCATTGATTAATAATAGCACCAGCAATGTTGAAATACCTATAAGCCATGAACTCAGCACCTTTCTTCACACTTGTGAGCAGTATGTTCAAGCCTCCAAGGGCCGTTTTGATCCCTCGATTGCACCCTCTCTTTCTCTTTGGAAAAAAGCGTTCGATAAAGATCAAATACCCTCGCAAGATGATATCAATGAAGCAAAGAAAAATTGCGGCTGGAATAATTTTACAATCAAGGAGTTCTCAATCGTAAAAAAGCATGACGCATGCGCTCTTGATTTAGGAGCGATTACAAAGGGCTATGCTGTTGATTGTCTTGTAGAGTCTCTTAAACAACTTGGTTTTTCGTCCCTATTTGTAGAGTGGGGCGGCGAGATTCGAACAGTTGGAAAACACCCCTCAAATAGGCCTTGGAGTATCTATATCGCCAACTTCGAAGATGTAAACCCAAAGTCTGCGCTTGAGATCTTATCTATGCAAAATGAAGCTGTTGCAATAAGCGGAGACTATCTTAAGCACTATAGGATTGGATCGCATGTCTATACCCACATCATCGATACACAAACGATGCAGCCGACGGAAATCAAGCCTGGTGAAAAACAGTCCATCACTGTTCTTGCACCAACTTGTCTTCAAGCAGATGCAATCGCAACCTGGATTTTAAGTACCCCGGATGAGTATCGTGCTAATGTCCTGAAGGACATTCAACAACAATTTCCTCAATGCGAGGTTCACATATATGTGCACGTACCTGAATCAACCAACACTCATTCTTCGTGAAGAAGCTAAAGCAAATGCAACTGTTGCAACAGAAGCCTTTTACTCAGAGCCAGTCACAATCCTAGAAGATAATGAAATTCCTAAAGGGTGGCTGAAAATACAAACTGATTTTGATGGGTATATAGGCTTCTGCCAAGCAAAGTCCCTATCTTGCATACAGCTAAAAGAACCCTATCCCAATGGCCCCTACGCTCGAGTTTCCACTTTAAAAGCTCATGTCTATAACGAACAAGACACCGAAAAGGGGCCTATTCTTACACTCCCTGGAAGAGCGTTAGTCCAAATCGACAAATATGAACCAAAAGAGCGATGGCTCACTGTCATGCTTCTTGATGGGACCATTGGCTATATTCAGCAAGGTAATGTTGAAGTTAATCCCAAACTTAAGACTCGAGAAGAGCTCGTTAAATACGCTCAAGGATTAGCTGATTGCAAAATTCCCTATTTATTCGGCGGAAGATGCCCTTGGGATGGCTACGACTGCTCAGGCCTTACTCAAGAGTTCGCGTGGCATTTGGGCGTTAAACTTCCCCGCAACGCCAGCCAGCAGATTAACTCAAAAAACTGCAAAGAGATCACTTTAAAAGAACTTCAACCTTGCGATCTTATCTTTTGGGGAAGAACTGAAAAGCCTACCCACGTCGGCATGTACATCGGAAACGATCAGTTTGTTCATGCAAACGTTCGTGAGCTGCAGGGCAAGATCACTATAAGTACCTTAAGTGATTCCCTCTGGAATCCAGAAAAAAAAGATACAACTCTCGTATTCCGATCTTTCCGCCGCATTATCGCATAAAACTTGTAGTCTAATAATCCTCGTCTCTATTACTTGTAGTAGAGACGAGGTTAGCAATCAATGAGCTCATCGGAGATCGCTAGATTTTTTACTACATTTGACACATTCGAAAAGCATGATAACTACTTTTCCGAAGAAGATCCAGATCCCACTGAAGCCCATATATCAGAAATATCTGACCTACTGAACCTTTATCAAAAGGAAGAGTATGGGGTGACAAAAGAGGAGTTTTGTCGTAGTTGTTTTAAATGCATTACAAACTGGCGTGATGCAGAGCCTTTAGATATTAAAGCGAAAATGAAGGATATGCGGCAAAAAAAACAAATAGAGGCCAAAACAGAAAGCCACCTATTAGGAATATCTGATCAACTGTGCCAGTATCAAATGAACTTTAAGATGACCAAAGAGGAGTTTTGTCGTAGTTGTGTGGAATATATTACAGACTGGCGTGCAAAGCCCATAAATCTTGAAGCGAAAATGAAAAATATGTGGGTAAAAATCAAAAGAGAGATTAATTCAGAATAATATGGAGCCTTCCAATTTCCAAAGAGTCAATGACACACTCTACAGAACCCTTCAAAAGGACAATAAAGAGCTCTTTGTCAATTTTAAGGGAACGTTCTCTAAAGACTCATTTGAGACTGCAAAAAAAATATCTGAACAGCTGCCCAATTTTACATTTGATAAGAATACGAGAGTCCTCTTTAAGGATCATGGAATAACATATGCAGTAGAACTTCAAAAACCAGAAAAGCAGTCGTGGATTGCCTGGTTTTTTTCATCCTTTTTCACCTCGTACCAAAACCCAAATAAAGTCACCTATCAAGTCACCGAGCTTGCATCCAACAAACCAGCTCGTGCAATTGAATTACATTGCAAACCAACCAATACGCTTCGGGTAGATATTCCCAAGAACGACCCCAAGTCTAAAGCATTTTCCGATGGCTACACGCAACTTGCAACTCAAGCCTTTCAAAAATTTGAGCCCCTCTTCAAAGCTCACGATATTAAAGGACAGCCGCCAACAGCTGACTTAAGCAAATATGTCATTGTACAAATAGGTGACAAGCTGGAGCTTGTCGAAAAAGGGTCGGTTTCCGATGGAGGAAATGCCTGCAAACAATATTTAAAATTCATCAATAAAGAGTATGGCGAAGAGAAGGTCAGTTATGTTGCCCATCAATTTGGAATCTCCTTTGAGGGCCCTCTCACCCCTGAAATGGTCTATAGGATCAATATTGGGATGGGAAATATAGAAATTCAAGATCTCAAAGCTTTACAAGGTAAGATCAAAAAAGGAACAGCTCTCACCACGCATGAAGAACGTGTTTTAAAGCGAGCTCCTAAGAACTTTTCCCCAGATAATTTAAGCAAGCTCGCTTCTCTATTTTCTCTTAAAACTGAAGAACAAGATGCACAGTACACAGGCCGAAAAATTGCCTATCCTATAGATGGAAGCTATGCAATAGCCCACACAGAAAAGTTTAAACCTTGGGTTGACCAGCAGGAACTCAGCCAAGTATTTACTGAGCTCAAAAACGCTAAAAATCCCGACCGTTTTCACGAACTCATCTCATTTGTCGTTTGCAAAAAACACTTTGCCAGAAGACACCCCACTGAGGATTACCGGGTTGGAGCAATCATCCCTGCACCTACTCTAAAAGAGAATGGCAAGCCAGATATCGAACGTTTCTATGTAGTTACATCTCTCGTAACAAACTCGCAAGGTATTTTAAGCTATACTCTCGAACCTCTTGATCCCAAAGACAAAACACTCCATGCTATCAAATCCTTCCTCAATACATCCCCAAGCCGATATGCACTCTCTGGGTTTGGAACGATAAGAAACGATTTCAACTTCATAAATTCCCCTGGAAATGAAGGCAAAGACCTTTGCAAAAAATATGAAGAGGATTTTGATAAAAAGTACACCATCCCCAATTGGGTTGGCTATACTCTGCAGGCGAAAAATGCAAAAAACCCTGCAAAACAAAAAGAAGCTCTCATAAATGCTGTAAAAAGTTTTGAGGAGTATAAAACTCTTCCCACACTGCCTAAACCTCTTGGTAAAATTGTTCGCACGCACGATGCAGCTCTTATTCAATTAGCTCAGAACGTCTTTAGACAAGGTATTTTCAATATCTTTAACCTGATAAAGCTTGTCTACATTCTCCTTAAATACAAGGATACAACCGCTAAAGACTCTCTTGATGCCTCTGATGCACGCTTTATACTTAAGCTCATCGACAGAAATGATCCACTCCAGGCAACTCTCACTAAGGATTTATTAGATACCATCCATGTATCCGATGAAAAAGCACAGGAAATTCAAAAAATTCATAAACAAATGAACGTGTTTGCTGCGCTCATGAATGATAAAGACTATTCAGGGGCTATTACAGCATTAGAATCTATCGCGATGAAAGAAAAAGAGTACCCTTTCGATGTTGTCGATCCTAAGACAAAAGTAAAAATTTACGAGACTAATAAGGTACAGCAGTCGCTCCTCTTCGTCGGCCACAGTTTAGGAGCTGCCGCCTCAGAAAAAGCCTATGCTGATATTTGTATTTCAGGAAGAATGCCGTTGCCAGATTGTGAAATAGGAGTTCGAGGATTCGACCCGCCAGGCATTAATGCCGTCGATAATAAAAACTACAAAAGCCTTTCAAAACACATAGAGCTCTTCAAAGGCCTTAGAGTTCAGCACTCTCTCGTATATCGTATTGCAACGGGAGATGTTGTCAGCCAAGGCGGCGAAGAACAGCTTGGTGTCGCCTATACGCCAGAAGAGCGAGATGAACTTCTCTCCTGGACACGCTTTGATGCATCTGTTTCAAGCCGTACGGAAAAAACAACTGTCCCAGAGATTCGAGAAGCAGTCAACGTCCACGCAATTCACTTCGAGGCGGGGGTTCGAAGCCCGACCCCCTTTAAAGCTGAGCTACTCAGTAAAGTTAAAAAAGTTTCAAAAGATCATTTCGACCGTGACTACGAGCGTACTTGGGTCGATCCCATCGTGCTCAAACGTTTTGCTCATGGTGAAAAACATGTCTGGAAAGATCTGCAAAAGCTTTGGAAAGTTGTGGGAATACGTTCCAATGTAGTCGAAAAACTACGGACCCTTTTCTCAATTGCTCTACGGATAATACTTGTCACTCTCGAAATCAATCGACCTGACCATGAGCAAGAAGATGTAGGCCATGGTGATTGGTGGAGATATAAAGATAATCTGGGTGTCTTTGCCGTCGATCTCAATGGTGTTGCTTCACAGAGAGCATAGTCTCGACCAGTCGATCAAGCCGTATAAGCTCTCGTTCAAGTACTCTTTTTTGTTCAGATGTGACAGACACATCTTCTATATGCTTATGAGCACGTTTGAGCGTGCGAAAAGCGCCTTTGGGATCATTGAGCTCCAGATAGCACTCAACTGCAGCGGTATAAATATCGGCTCTGTGGCAATCCATAGTCTCAGCCATCAAGAACGCTGAAAGAGCTTGCTCTGGCTGACCTGAAAGCCTACGAGCGCGGCCAAGTCCAAGCCAAAAATCTGGGATATAGGGATGGAGTTGACAAAGAAGAGTAAAGCCATGAAGTGCACCCTCGCAATGTTGCATCTCGAGAAACTGTGTAGCATTATCATACATCTCTCGCAGCTGTCCATCGCTTAAGCCTAAAAGCTCTTGGCCAACGCGAGAATGTCCAACGAATTCATCGAGATGATCGCTCTCATCAACCTCAATAAGTTTAGCCGTACGAGGATGTTTGGCTTTTCGATAATGATGTACTTGACCATGCCGCCCAGGATGCTGTCTCATAAGTAAAAACTCACGAAGATCCTATAATTATTATACTGCAAAACATCTTATCGTGCCGGTGCCAGAAGTAACAAAACAATTAAACTAGAGAGGCGCAAAGTCTCAAAGACGCAAAGGGAAATTATTCTCTTCTTTGCGCCTTAGCGTCTTTGCGTTTAATATTTCTAGCGTTTTAACTGACTTGAGAACACCGTTTACAGTGTGATTTTACGATATTTGCTCTCGAGAGAAGAGGAGGTAGAGATAATCACCTGCTCGATGGATTCGAGCCTCTCTAAGAGACTTCGGCGCTTATCGGGATCTAAAAAGCTCTCTAGATCATCAAGTAAAAAGAGCGGCTCAGTTCTTGAGTGTTCTTTTAAAAGACTCCAAGCTGCAAGCCTGAGTGCAAGAAGCGCGCATTTAGCTTGTCCCAAGCTCGCTCTTGATTTTGCGGGATAATTCTTAAACCGTACTAGTATGTCATCTCGATGAGGACCATAGAGAGTACAGCCAGCTCGAACCTCCTGTTCTCGCTTCTCTTGGTATATTTTTTTCATCTTTTCAATAGATGCCTCTGGAACTGAAGGTATATATATAAGATCCCAATCAGAGCTCTCTATAAAACTTGCAAGTTCACTTTTAAACCTTTCGCGAAGACTTGAAAACAGCTCTTCCCGCTGACGTATTATAGCCACACCAAGCTCTGCAAGCTCTTCTTCCCAGACAGATATAGTATCAAATTGGTGCAGCTTGAGAAGCTTATTTCTCTGCTGCAGAGTTCTCTCGTAGCGGCTTAAGAGGGTTGCATAACTGGGTACATATTGGCAGATTATAAGATCAAGTTCCCGCCGTCGTACTTGCGGCGAGCCATAAATAAACTCTAGATCATCGGGTGTTGAAACAACGGCAAGCAGGTTCCCGAAGAGCGAAGAAGCCCTCTCTTGAACGGCTCCTGCAAGCGCCACGCGCCTCTTTTCTCCATCAAAAGCAATCGATAAGGAGCTTAAAGCCTCATCTTTTGAGTACTCCCCTTCAATAAAGAAGGCGCTGCTGCTCTCTCGAGCAAGCTCTTTCAAGGAGGATGTTCTAAAAGATGAGCCTGCAGCTAGAACGTAGAGGGCCTCGAGTATAGATGTTTTTCCCTGTCCATTTAGCCCCTCTAAGAGCGTAACACCTGGCTCTAAGCAGATGTCCAGCTCTTCAAAACGGCGGAATCCCGACAGATATAGGCGTCGAATGTACATCTACAATCACTCATCACTCAAACGCATCGGCATTAAGACGTACAATGGAGAGGGAGCCGTTGTCATCTGCTTATCAAATGCGACATCAGAAATCACTGCAGGATTAAAGGCATCTTGGAGGCCGATAGTTACTCGCTCTTCTCTACAATGTCGCAAGATATCGAGGAAATAGCTAGGGTTGAAAGCGATATCAAAGCGTTTGCCCTCATATCGTATTGGCATCGATACACGCCCTTCGCCAATATCTGCTGTGTTTGCAGTCAATCGAAGCTCTCCTTCTTCAAAGGTAAAGCGAGCAGAGTGGTTTGATTCAGAGATAAAGAGCGCAACCTGGCGTAACAGAGTCATCAACTCTTCTCTTTGAACCTGAATGATAAATGTCGACTGCTTTGGAATAACTCGATCAATATCGGGAAAATCACCTGAGAGAAGCTTGGAAAGAATCAAGCTTTCATTGGCATCTATTGCAATCTTATCGGGCATCAAATAGAGAGTTGCAGGCTTCTCCCCTTTTGTTAAAAGCTTTGCAAATTCATCGACAGCTTTGGCAGGGATAACGCATTCATACTGCACTGAGGAGTCTATATCAATTGGAAGCTGTGCGCGAGCAAGCCGCTTGCCATCTGTTCCCGCAAAGAGAGCAACTCCATTTGTTATTGAAAAGAAGACACCTGTTAACGCATACCGACTATCTTCTCTAGAAACAGCAAAAGAGGTTCTGAAAAACATCTCAGCAAGAGTTTCTTGAGGAATGGTGACTTTGACCGCGCCGGAAAGATCAGGAAGGGAAGGAAAATCGACTTTAGACATGCCGTTGAGCTTAAAGCTTGCGCTCTCAGAGAGAATTGTTGAGATGTCTTTGTTTGAACTTGTGATCTCTACATGAGCGGCTGTGAGCTCTTTTAATAGCTGAGCTAGGCGCCTTGCCGGAAGCGTGGTGCCGCCTTTATTTTGTACATTGGCCTTTTTTTTGCAGCGAACGCCTACAGTTAAATCGGTTGCTGTAACGGTTACAGAGTCTTCATCAGCTTCGATGAGTACGTTTGAGAGTATCGGCATAGGAGTTTTCGGCGCTACAATATTCTGAACAGTGCTCACAATATCGCTAAGATCCTGACGAGACATAACAAACTTCATGAAATACTCCAAATTTTGAACCTAGGATAGATTACTCTTCCAAATTCCTCCAAGGGACTATACAATCTAACTCATAAATACATATTCATATGAGCGATAAAAAAAATTACAGTAAAGAAATCACGACTAATCGAAAAGCCTTTCATGAATATGAAATTCTAGAAAGATTCGAAGTAGGCATTGCATTGGTTGGAACAGAAGTCAAATCTGTTCGATCGCAAGGAGCAAGCCTCCAAGAAGCGTATATTAGCTGCGAAGGAAGTGGTTTGTCTCTCATTAACGCCTCAATTCCTCCCTACACGCACGGCAATATTCATAACCATGAAGAGAAGCGAAAACGACCTCTTTTAGCCTCTCGAAGAGAGATATCAAAAATTCGTGAAGCGATCACAGAAAAAGGCATGACTTGCATACCTATTAAATTGTATATTAAAAATTCGCTCATCAAGCTTGAAATTGCAATTGGCCGAGGTAAGAAGCTCTATGATAAGCGAGAAGACATCAAGGCACGGGAGGATAAGCGGGAAATTTCAAGAGCGTTGAAATCGAATTTAAAAAATTTTTAGCGGCATCTCCCGACGGATCGAGGCACTTTTTGTTTTTTTGCTCTCACCAATATGCATTCTGAATATTGGTTTCGAACAAAAATACAAAAATTGCTCACGATCCGTCTAGAAGCTGCTCACTGAAAATTATTCAAAGTCGATTTAAAAAGAAACTCGTAAAAAAATTGGTATATCACTCATCATTGTACAAAAGATCAACTATCTCATTGGGATGGCCGATCTCAAATGTAGAATTTAACTAACTAGAGCCTTTTGCTAAAGGCTCTGTAAATTAGAAAAAAAATAAAGAGCTTTAAATGAACGTTACGTCACTTTTCCAACGTCCCTCAATTCTCGTTCCATCTGTGCTGATGGCTATTGGTATTTTCTACCTTTTTCAAACCAATCTCTCCCAAAATGAGATATTGATTACCATTGCCAGCTCAATTGTCCTTCTCTTGCTCGCTACACGTTGGCTTAAATCCTTCAATCCAAATGAACTCTTTAGAATGGGATTTGCTTCCCTCGTAACCTTCCTCTTTACTCCCTTCTTTGGAACATGTCTTGGATCTCTCTTTTCTCTCCAACCGGGAATCTCTATTTTCAGCCTTATGCTCTTTGCATCGGTTACATTCGCTGTTGCAAACAGTGTTTTTCGCACCATCTTTCCTGACAACAAACTGGCAAAACGACAAGACATCTTACGCAAGATCATTCTCGATATTTCGGCGCTTGAAGATGGAAGAGTAGTAGACCTTGCCCGTTCTGGATTACTCGATCAACGCTTAGCTATTCCTCGATCACTTCCAAAAGAGCTCAACAAACTCTCTGAATCTCTCGATGAAGGAGTTCGTTTTCGTGCTCGTAAGGCTCTAGAAGCATATAAGCGTATCGAGATGCTTCCAAAAATTGACTTAGAGTTTTTTGATCTTCCCGAAGATGAAGGCGACTTAAACTCACGCCTTATTCGAACAGCTAAGAACCTCAATGCCTTCGTCCTCTCTAACGAAACACCACTATCCCGCAAAGATTTAGAGGATGTTTCTTGCATCTCAATTGACATGCTTGCATCAGCCCTCAAACCTGCCCCACAACGTGGCGAGTTCTTAAGCATTAAGGTCTTGCGTCTCGGCAAAGAACCAAAACAGGGTGTTGGCTACTTGGATGATGGAACTATGGTTGTAGTCAATGGCGGCGGTGATTTCTTAGGCAAGAGCGTTCGTGCGCAGGTGCTCTCTCAAAAGCACTCATCAACCGGTAAAATCATCTTCTGCAATGCCCTCGATGTCGATGATGAAGATGAAGACTACACGTAAAAAAACGATGAATGTTTTCGGAATTGGCTGCGACATAATTGAAGTCGAACGCATCCAAAAGGCGATTGAAAGTCAGGGCAAGCCCTTTCTCGATCGCCTTTTTACTCCCCAAGAACAAGCGTATTGTACTCGCTTTAAAAACTCCTATTCCCGCTTTGCTGGTCGCTTCGCTGCAAAAGAGGCTATTGTCAAAGCTTTAAAATGCGGCATTGGTGAAAAGATAAGCTGGCTAGATATCGATATCATTAGCCCAGAAAATGAGTCCCCTGAAGTTGTTTTAACTCCTCAGGCTTTGCAAACATTTCCCAACATCAAAATTCACCTCTCGATTTCACATACTGAAATCTACGCTTTGGCTTTTGCTACGGTTTTAACTAATGACTGATATATCCATGTTATTTTGAACGATACGTTCCAAATTTCATGGAAGATTGAATAGATAAATTCAACGCAAAGACGCAGAGTCGCTAAGTCGCAAAGTTTTCATTTATCGATATTGCACTCTGATCAACATAAAGCGACAATGCAAATAGCATTCTTTTATAGCATTCTTTGCGTCTCTGCGCCTTTGCGTCTTTGCGTTGAATTTACTGTTAGATAGAAAATGGAATATCTACCCTCAGTTCAACTCCCAGCGGCAAAGTTGGTGTGTAGCGCTCTTCAAATCGATGCCGTAATGTCAGGGCAACTGAGCCCAAGCCTGTTAAAGAATAGCGATATGAAAGCACGCCATCAACAAAAGAAAAATGTTTTGCAGCCAGCGGATGATGAGCTTTTTTATGGTCACCAAATCCCTGCCAGTATTCAGCTCCAACTAAAACCATGTGTTTATCATTGAAAACACGCTTTACATAGTACTCAATGCCCATAAAGCATTTAGCTTTTATTGGCGCTCCGCCATTGATAGCAATCCACCATTGGCTATACGAATGCATTTTTGTGGCTTCACGGCCAATGCAAAAATGTTTACCGACAGAATATTTCAGCAAAGCAAATCGATCTCCAAATAATTCAAAGGCAGGAATATGAGCCGCATGACCAAAAGCTGACTCAAAGCGAATAGAGAGAGAAGATGCAAGTTTATTGCCAACGAGATCATTAGAAAATGCAGATTCCATCGTTAATGCGACAGATCTACCCTTAATTTTTTGATCTAATGCTCCAAAAGAGCCTTCAAGGCGTACATCAATATAATCCCAAGGGCTAGCACGCAGCTGGAGAAAAGTTGACCAGCAAGCAGGGACATATTTTTTGTGATGATTAGGGTGCTCATTTGTCTGGAGATGCCTGCTTGGGAAACATTGCTCAGCAGTTGTGTAACTCAACGAAAATGGAGGAGGAAGCCAAGGGCCTCGAAGAGCCTCCATCTCTACACCATTTAAAGAAGCAAAGCTACAGACCCAGATTAGAAAGCTCTCTTTCAACCTCGATAGCAGCCATACAGCCGGTCCCCGCAGCGGTAATCGCTTGGCGGTACACATGATCTTGAACGTCTCCTGCAGCATAGACACCTTTAATTGATGTTTTCGTTGTTCCTGGTTGTACCTTGATGTAGCCGTTAGGTTCAAGTTCTAGTTGTCCATTTAAGAAAGCGGTATTGGGAACGTGACCCACTGCAAAGAAGAGGCCGCCGGCGGGATACTTCTCTACAACATTAGTCTTTAAATTACGGACTGTAACTCCTTCGACAAGTTTCGTTCCGGTGACTTCTTCAACTACGCTGTCCCAAAAAATACGAATTTTAGGATGGTTTTTCACTCGATCGCCCATAATTTTCGAAGCTCTAAATGAATCTCGTCGATGCACTAAGTTTACGCGGCTCGCATAGTGAGTTAAGAAAATAGACTCTTCCATTGCCGAGTCTCCGCCGCCAACAACAAAGAGCTCTTTATCGCGAAAAATAGGGATTGCACCATCGCACACAGCACACGCTGAAACCCCTTTCTGCCAAAACTCATTGTCCCGAGTGCCTGGTATTTCGAGCCGTTTGGCGGTTGCACCCGTTGCTATGATAACGGCATGAGCGAGTAACTCTTTCGACGATGATTTAACAAGAAAAGGACGCTTGGAGAGATCAACAGAGACCACATCTTCGGTATAAACAGTGGTTCCAAATCTGAGCGATTGCTCCCGAAACTGGTTCATGAGCTCAGGGCCTGTAACTGACTGAGGAAATCCTGGATAGTTCTCAACATCCGTAGTCGTCATGAGCTGGCCGCCGGCAACTCCTGAAAAGAACCCTTCAAAGAGGATTGGTTTCATCATTGATCGAGAAGTGTAGATTGCAGCCGTATAGCCTGCAGGTCCCGATCCGATAATTATTACTCGTACAGTTTCCATACGTCATCCAAATGAAAGTTGGGTCAAGAGATACCTGAAAAAGCTCTTTTCTGACGATCTTATTTTTCAGTTCTGAAGATAATTTTTGCTGAAGTGAAAATTTTTTAAAAAAATGAAGACAAATATTGGAATTATATTACCAATTATTCATATGATTAAGTTTAGGACAGACTGCTATTTGGACATGTGCCAAAAGGCAGGTCGACTTTTGAGGAGGAAAAAGAAGACGCTAAAATGACCAAACAATTTTTATTTGAGTCAGATTCTCAGCAAGAATCATCGGACGAACCGCCTGATTGGGCCCAACCCCAATCTGAAAAGCGTTCTCCATCACTTCGCATTCATGCGAAAAATGATCTATCTGAAACTAATGGACACAAAAGTCCATTGCTTACGTTTCTCTTTACCCTTTTAGCATTCTTTATCGGCTGGAGCACAACCCTTGCGTGGAGAGCCACCGACGGCATCTTCATGGCAAAAGTTGGCGTTGATGCCCTTACCGATGTCTACTGCATTGCTTCCTGCTTTATGATCGTGATTGGAACAGTACTGATTAAGTACATGAACTCCCTATCCGCCCATAAACTGCTAAAAACTGTTTTGCTTCTTGGTCTTGCTCTTTTTGGAGCATTACTCATGGGACTAAACATGATCGAAGAGCATGAAGTGACTACCTTTTGGTTTGCTGCCAAAACTGCAAACCAGATTTTCAGTGTTTTTGCAGCTTCTGCCTTCTGGCTGTTCTACGACCAACATTTCCTAAAGCGCTACTCCAACTCGCATTACGCTCTTCTTTGCTGTGCAACCTTCGTAGGTTATGGATGCGCTGGAGTTCTTATTCATTGGAATCAGGGTGATGCTCAGTCGACATTTATTTGCCAAGCTCTACTGCTGCTCAGCTCCATAGTCTGTGCAAGTGCAATTTCTCGATGTGCGCCAAAGCGATCAGAATCTGCCAACTTGATTGGCTTTTCTGATCAGTCCTCGCTTCGTGACTATTTTAAGTCGCTCAAAAAATCGCCTATCGCTTTGATTTTAGCAGGAGCCACTCTTCTTCTCTTTATCCTTTCAGCAACGGCTGAATATGCCTATCTCTATGTTTTTGAAGACTACTATCAGTCAACATCAACAGCATGGGTTGAGGCGCGATCCGGCTCTGAAATGGCCAAAACTCTTGGAACGTGCTGCGCGCTCGTTGGAGTTGGAAACTTAATTACAGCGCTCTTCCTCTCTTGCCGCTGCTTCATGCCTATAAAATTTCTTGCATGGCTTGCGCCCATTTTTGCAGGAGCTTTGTTCCTCTTCTACCAACAAGACTCCATGCTGCTTTATCCAGCTATCGGCATGCTCATTGTTGATGGACTCTATCCACTCATTGAAGAAAACAACGTCAATGGTTTGGTTGGAACAGTTCCTTCAAAGTTAAAGCAAAAAGTTCGACTGCTTATCGAAACTTTTTCTGAACCTGTGGGAATGCTTTTCAGCTCGATCCTTATTGCTTCGACTTCGATGTCGCCAGCCTCGCTTCTCTACATTGTAGGAGCCCTTATTTTAGCTGTTTGCTTCTCGCTCTGGATCGAACGTCTCAGAAAATCTCGACTTCCGCTCCAGTTGAAAGCTGCAGCTCCTGCTCTGCCTGATTATGACGCCTTGAAAGTTGGTTAATGTTAAGATCTGCAAAGGTCAACCCTACAGTTTTGGTTTTTCATCAAAACTGTAGGTTATTTTTTTTCTTGAAGAGGATAGGACTTATCTCTTCTTTCTTCGACAAACCATCCTTGCCTGATAAAGATACCTGCATCCAAAGAGGAAGAACTGTACTACAACAAGGTTCTAAAGTTGTGCTACTCTCGTCTATAGCTTTCTCTATTTCTTCATCCTGCATGACTTTAAGCTTTTGATCTCTCGATGCTGATCTAAACAAAAGTTTGTAATAAAACCCTTGAGAACCGGTGACTGCTTTTACAAAAATCTTAAAGCATTTTTTTCTTCTTCCATACTCAACTACAGACTGAATAAGGGCACGCCCAATTCCGTTATAAGTAAGCCTTCCATAGGAATAGATCGTATCTATGAAGATACTATCTTCCCCTACTACAACTTTTTCACGTAGATCTTTGAAAAATATCTTATCTTGGGTAGTACTCGGCGGACTAAAACTCCATGAGTCCATTTTACTTACGCATCCAAAAACAACCATGCCAAGTTTTACTCTGCACTCCCCTGTTTTGACTGTATTGTCATCCTTAAGAAAGATGTAAAAGATTTTATCCGTTGATTTTGCAACTTTTTCGATTGTAATTGAGACCGATGTTTTCAACTCCTTGTCGAAAATAAAACCTTCGCCTACCACCTTTAACAGTTCATTATCAATATAGGGCAAATAAGAAAGTTGAGAACCTAAAACCATAGAAATCCTACCTATTTAGAGTAGCCCAGAATAAATGAATCTTTAAGTGAACGTTGTAGGAATTTTAACATCGACACGCGGCACTACCATCTTATGGATCGTCACATATATGGATGTTATGTCTATAAATATTGAATAAATTCTTTAATATAAAGGCCTTTTTTGCCCCTAAAGAAGGTGCTGACCAGCTCATACTCCAAATTAATAAAAAAAGCGCCAGTTAGCCATTTACTAAAGCTGTATAAAGCTTTAGCTCTTGGACTAACTGGCGCTCCTTGAGCGCTCATTCTAGCAAAAGCGAATACTCATAGCTTTTGCTTACCCGTTCATTAATCAATTTTCCTAATTGTTATGAACGCGGTTGGAGTCGTACCGTCACCAGCTAAAATCAAAGCTGCACTCGAACTACCCGCATTTGCTAAAGCAAATGTTGGGTTAGTATTAGGTGAGTGAACAATTATTGATTCCGTAGACCAGTTTGACTGTAAGTTCATATTGCCAAATGGGTCTAATTCTGCCCCATCAACTTTCAATACTAAGTTAGAATTTGCTGTCCAAATCGCTCCGAACGTTACTTCGTAATATCCAGGTCCATTGCTGGATGTAAATATTCCAGTGACTGGGTCAAATGCAAAACCTGATTGAGCATTGAATACAAAGGGTCCAATGATATTAGTGCCGATTGGAGTAGGTGTATTTTCAAGTGTATAGGCAGACATGAATCCAGAGAACCCAATAGATCCGGCAGATCCCGTAGCTCCTGTTGCACCTGTTGGACCAGTGAGTGAGCCTCTATGGCCTAGAGGACCTCTTGGCCCTCTATCGCCTTTACGGCCTTTATGTCCGTGAGGGCCTTTATCACCTCTCTTACCTTTATGACCTCGATCGCCTCTCTTACCGTGATGACCTCGATCACCGTTGTGGCCTCGCTTTCCTTGATCGCCTTTTGGACCGCGTGGACCCTCATCACCTCTCTCGCCCTTCTTACCGCGATGGCCTCTGTGACCTCGCTTGCCCTCTTTTTCACTACTGCTGCTACTGCTGCTACTGCTACTACTGCTGCTGCTATGCTCTTTTGTTATGAGCATATCTGTCTGAATCGGTTCATAGGCGAATGTAGTGCTGCCCATGGACAGCAAAATACAGAACAAACTTTTCATTGCAATTCGACACTTATTCATTTATCTACTCCTCATCCTTGCTTAAGGTTTTCCCCACAATATGTTAAATTTAATTTATGTCAAACAGCTGGTCTTAGCAACTGCAGCTCCCGCTTAAAATTTAATCGTCAGAGCAGTAAAGGTATTTTTTATTTTTTTCATTCACATTTCCGACCCCTCTTCTGAAGATACTCACCATAATCTGAGTATATAAAGCAGTTTCCTCTTAGAATGAGTGCATATCAAACTATCCCAGAATATACTAAAAGCTAGGTTATGCCCGTTTGTTGACTATACTATTTAAAAGAAAAAAGCCTCTTAGAATATTTTCTAAGAGGCTTTCTACAATATCTATAAAATGAGAACTTTAAGACACGTGTAGTTTTCTACCCCCCTCACCCATTTTTGTGTGGGTAAGAGGGATATGAACGATGAAAAAAATTAGCTAATTTTTTTGATCGTTATAAATGCGTTTGCCTCGGTACCGTTGGCACCCGACCCTAAGGTCATAGCAGCCGCAGCTCCTGACCAGTTGCCTACAGCAAACATTGGCATCACTGCAGTTGTGGTAAGAATTACCGATTGAGTTTGCCAGTCAGCCGCTGCTGCACCTGCGTTCAATCTACCCAAGCCATCAACTACAGGAGGAATTTCCTGAAGACCTGATCCAGTATCAACCAGCAATGTCAAAGTAGCATTATCTCCAGCAGCCCAAACTGCACCATACGTGATCTCATATGTACCTGGTCCACCGGTGGATGTAAATATTCCACTGCCAGTATCATATGTAATCCCGCTGCTATTAATAATCGTAAAGGAAAGTATATTGGTACCAACTGGGATTACACCACCGTCCCCAGCGTTAAATGCATTGGTAACAGCAGACATGTAATTGGTAATTCCAAATGTTCCCGCCATACCAGGTAAGCCTGTGGCACCTGTTGCCGAACCAGTATGACCGCGACGGCCTTCTTCGCCTCTCTTACCCTTCTTACCTCTATGACCGCGATGGCCTTCATGCCCTTTTTTACCGTGATGACCTCGATCGCCTTCAGAGCCTCGATCGCCTCTTTCACCTTTTTTGCCGCGATCACCTTTTTTGCCTTTCTTACCTTTATGGCCTTGATCACCCTTGTCGCCTCTCTTACCTTCATGGCCTCTATGACCCCTAGGGCCACGCTCACTGCTGCTACTACTGCTACTACTGCTGCTACTG